>Ga0325401_1003138_pt1 | contig 15003 bp, 6 predicted proteins | sample PopdelMetagenome_FD_205666 | JGI IMG/M metagenome (GOLD analysis project Ga0325401, IMG submission 205666) | Populus deltoides microbial communities from Bellville, Georgia, United States - Xylem-PdKOR-R2 | ecosystem: Host-associated > Plants > Phyllosphere > Stem > Wood/Secondary xylem | place...
TTTTTTTCTCTTGTATTCAATAGACCTTTACAGTATTTATATTTAAAGGAAATAACATTTCTATTTTTATTTTCAAGTGGAGACATTCTTCCATCTTTATGATGTTACTGGTCTTATCATGATAGCGTCAAATCTCCATTATCATTACACTTGAAGAGTACTTGTGACCAAATAAAGGAACGAGAAACAATAGGGTCTAGCTTTTATCACCAGGTCAGTCAGGATGGGTTCTAATATTGAAGGCCTTTTACTACAGGCACAGATATATCGTTCCAAGCAAATTAGGTTCCATCCTCTTCATTCATTTCAACGCCTTCATTCATTCATGTCCGCTGAGAATTAATTATCAGCCAAGTTGTTTGTGCAAAGGGCCTGATCTTACAGTTCCATCCTACACTCTAATTGTTTCCACTGCATGCTAAGCTGCAAGCGCAAGCTACAGATAAACAAAACTAACCAGGATACATAGCATGTACAATGACAGTTACAAGGACGACTCCCTGTTGCATGAAAAATTAGTGGCGGCAGATTCATGAATCCCCAAAAATGCCGAATAACAGACCGGGCCTTGAAGAACGTCTCCACTTCCTTCAGCCACCTTCGAGTACTGCCCCTTGGCTCAAACACGAGTATCACACTCTGGTAAACACATGCAAAAAGATGCTCAGCCTGTACATAGTATACGAAAATGAACGAATAAAAAGCTTCACCATGTCGTTGGACAAGTTGATTGTCCATAAACTATTTATACAACATTAAAAAGTGTGTAAGGGCGTGTGTTAGAGAGAGAAGGAGAGGGCGAGGCCAACATCTGGGATGGCATATAAAACCTATTGTACAGATTGTTTTTGTTTTTCATCATTTCTACTACGGGATGAATGAAATTGCAATGGGTTTCTTCAATTCAACACCCAGCAATGGCATTCAGAAACTCATAGATGGCGTTCTTTTTAAGAGTGTATTTTACTCGGTATGCATACCTGATCCAACATAAAATTCATATAAAAAAAATCTCACAAGCAGGGAGACACGGGCATTGTAATGCTCACCAAAAATAGACACATAAAATTCATACATGTCCAGCAAAGGCTGGACTCTTCCATGTACCTCATGAGGGAGGATCATTGCGAGGCACTGCCAGAAGAGGTAAGTCATTGGATGCTGGATTTCCAATTTGATGATTGACCACTTCATGTCCAACCCCAGATATTTGAACCCGCATTTGACACTTGCCAAGAAGCTCAAACATGCAGATATCCCCTATCTTGATATTGTTGTCACGAACAAAGGCCATCCACCCTCCACAAAAAGTGTGCACTGCTCTACCTTTTGAGTCTGGGAGAGAATTCACAGTCCAGCATTGCCCTCGTAAATTACAAAGGATGACCTCTGTCTTACAGTTCGGAAGATATGCTGCTGAAAACTGGTGGGGGATTTTCTGCGCGATGGCAACAGAGATTGTCAAACATCAATCTTGACAAAAGATAGCAAAACAGGAGAAACTCTTGAATGCTGTGATCTTGTTTTGTCAAATGATTGTGATTTCATTTAGGTTTTTTGGATCTTCATATGTGTTTGGTTTCTGCTAAGCTTGAGTATTTGAAGTAATGGGGCACCCTTAGATTTCATCATTAATCACGAATATGTGGGTCAGTAAAAAACATTGAAAGATGCAAGGAAAAAGGGAGAACACTCACCAAAGTATATGAACCACTAACATTGAACTTCCTCATGATTCTAACAAAATTAGGAAAACCAGACGTAAAGGACTTGGCTGCTCTTTCTTCATCCAGTGCTACCAACCTTCTCAGACCAGCTTCAGCTTCTACACCCTTTCCATTCTGAATTGGTGCCTCTGTTTTTGTAATTAAGAACCCACTTTATGTTACAAATGGAACGATTGGATGAGGCAAGTTGATATAAAACTACCAAGATCCTTCTGAAGATTAAAGAGAAGAATATCCCAAGTTTCTGTTAAACATGGTAAATTCTAAAAGTGAACGGTACATATAATTAGAAAGGAGATTCTAATGTGCATAAATAAAAGCATGCGTGCAAACTTAGATGGAACTAAACTTTGTTTCACAAGTGATGCTTAGCAAACATGAGCCAACTTGACCAGAAATTCACTGAGAGAAGGGCAAAAAAACAAATGAAAATCTGGGCTAGATGCAAGGCAACGCATATATTTAGAAAGGAGATTCTTTAATTCGAAGACCAAGAATAAGAACATCAGTGCCCTTACGCTTCTTTCCATCTCCAGTTTGTGACATAGAGAAGAGCACAGCACTGGCAGAATCCTTTGTTGCATTTCCATGCCTCAAAATGCCAGTTGCTTGACTCTTCTCAAACTCTTTTTTATCACATATTTCTGCTTTTTTAATGAGTTTAGAATGGACCTTCAAGCAGTTTCTTCTCGATTTCTTTGGAAAACTTTCAGTTTTATGTGCAATGGCAGGACACCCAGTGTTTTCCCCGTTAGAAACTACTTTTCCAGTTTCCATATCTGGGCCCTCCTTTCCAACTCGAAGAATAAAAACACGCAATTCACATTTGCGCACAAGTTCAAAAATACAAACATCTCCCACATTGATGTCATTGCTACGAACAAAGGCCATCCATCCTCCACATAAGGTATGGCTTGTATGCACTCTTGTAGCTGGTACAGAATTCACACTCCAACACACTCCTTTGATAGTACGAAGGATAATTTCTGTTCTGCAATTAGGAAGATGTGCCATTGAAAATTGATATGGTATATTCTGCAGCATAGAAACAGACATCAAAAGATAATTAGGAAAATGCCCTGTTTTTGTTCGACTACATGCAAAATGGATGCGAAGGAGTCCTAGCATGGTCCAATCCAATCTGTGATTCTCTAGGAACATTAATATACAGAATCTAAGAATGATGTCTTGCAGTCAAAAATCCAGAAAGATAAAAATAAGGAAAAAGCTTACCAGAGTGTATGAACCACTGACGTTAAACCGTTTCATGATCCTCACAAAGTACGGAAAGCATGAGATAAAAGATTCAGCGACTCTTTTCTCACGTTCTGAAAAAATTGACACATGACCTCTGTCATGCAGCTTCAAGTCATCATCTTTGCCAAATCTTTTCCAGATGGGTACCTCTGTTTTAAGACATAGTAACCCATTAATTAGGACATGGAAGATGTTTGGACATTTCATGAAAATCTAACTTCATTGAATTATTTTTGAAATCACAAAGGAACCAGAATAAGACATGTTTGCGCAAATATCTATAATACTATTCAGTTCCATTAATTTTTAATGCAAACTTGGATTCAAACCAAAGTTTGATAGAAACATAGTTGGCTCCCATGCCTTCTCTTCCAAGCGGAAACGCAAAAAAAGATGAAACAGATTCTTATCTGCAAAGGACCCACGACTGAAAGTTTTCATCCTTACCTTGCTTTTCAGAGCATGCTTTTGATTGAGAGGGAGTGGCAAAACAATTGGCTGGATTCCCACATTGATTTGTTTCACGAGATAAACTTTCTCCAGTTGTAAGGACCCCATCATGCTGGCACCCTCCCACATCACATGCGCTGATATGAGCTTCCCGGTTCTTTTCTATGTATGCTGAATGGAATTCAGAAGAGCCCTCTCTAACCTTTTTCCGTGCACAAACACAATCTTTCTCTAATGATGCAGCCTCCTCCTCTCTTTCTCTCTTCTTCCCTGTACTTCCACAAAATTCACTACAACCTTGGCTGCATTTGGAATGAAACGCAGCCTCTTTCTCACACGCACTTTGATCAAACACTTGCACAGAGAAACACAACTCGCCATGATACCTAAAAACCAAAAGGTCACCGCATTCCAAGAAATGATCTCTCACAAATTCCGACCACCCATTACTGAATAACACATCGTCATTCTCCTGAGTTAAGTCAGCTGTCCAAACATCCCCACTAGGGCCCAACAAAGAAACTAATCCCGGCGTTTTCCCTTCCATATGCTTGATGAAACTGACAGGGATTCTCTGCCATGTGAACAATTTGGATTGCGTTAATCCTGTAATTAAACTGATATCAAGCAAATCCAAAATCTTCAACCAGTAAAAAACTACTGCTACAATCATACACATAAAAGAAAAATATTAGCAAGAACTAATGCATGCATTGAATAGCAGAAAATGAACATTTCTCTCTTTTCTTTTTTCCCACCAAGGAGTAGCAATCCGAAACTCAAGTAGGGTCTAAACCCTAGTTTGATTCAAGGAACTATGAAAGGAAATCCAAAAAGAAACATGGGAATTTCATTTATGGGGGAAATGGAGCATGTGAAATGAAAAAAATATTACCAGTCGCTCTGAGCTTAAATTAGAAGAGAAAATCACAAAGAAGCATGGACGCCTGACAACATTCACCATCTTCTCCAATTGATTTTCTTCGGTCATTTCTACTTCTCTCGAAATTACAACATCAAACAAGAAAAACCATTGATAATTAATTTGCAATAAAAAAAATTGAAATCTAAGTAAATTATTGTTAGGAACAAAACACAAAAGTCATTTTTAGAGAGAGAGAGAGAGAGAGAGAGAGATGTTCTTTTAGTTTGATTGCGGGGAAAACAGGGTAGGAAATGGCATGGTCGTATTTCGAATTGGAGTGATTTTGCCACGACCAGACTTAGTTATTAAACTCTTACATTGGCCTGCGCAAGATTGCGAGTCGGGGTAAGTTTTCTTTTAAATACACAAAAAAAATATAAAATTCAGGTATTGGTGAAGTATCTTTCAAAAATAAATTAAATTTTAATTATGATTTAAATATTTTTTTATCTAATATTGAGATGAAAAAATATTTAATTTATCTGAATTAATATAGATTGACTTCTAAATTTTATAGGGATAATCTTGAAAAAAACACAAATTAAAAAGCACTATTTCAAATTAATTCAATTTCGAATGATGAAATCGGTAAAAAATAACTTTTACTTTAAAAAAAACTTAAGTGAATTGAGTCAACCAATCAAGCTCGCAGTGCAAGTCATATACATCATCAGATTCAGTAAATTTTTTTATTCAAAATTATTTTTTATTTAATTACACAATAATAAAACGCATGATATTTTTTTATATCAAATATTTTTTAAAAAAGTAAAAAAAATCATGATAGGCACACGGTGCCGATATAGTAAAAGTACATCATTAATAACAATGGATGAATTTATATTCTTTTATGTTTAAGCTAAATAAAAAAAACAGATCATCGATAACAAATGATGAAATTATATTTTAAAAAATAATAGGTAAAAAAATCATCAAACAAAAAAAAAAGTGATAGTCTAGATGCTACGAATTAACTTATTAAACTTGCGAGCTAACTTATGGAATCAGTCGTGTTAAATAAATTTTTTTATCAAATTTTTAACCCAAATATAAAATAGAAAAAAAACACATAAAAGGAGCCAACTCGCATGGGCATTAAAAAAAAACAACCGAAGTGCGGGGGGCTTCTAGCCCAACTTGAGTGTGTGAGCCTATCTTTGGTTTTCATAATTTCTTAAAAGGGGCAAAAGACATCCCTGCCTTATTTTTCTTTAAAAACAAAATACAACACACGATGTGTTATCTGCTTTCTATAAAATACAACAACCTTTAGTCTCTGGAAAAACAAAGCTTCAGTTTTTTAGTTTAACAATCTTTTTATCATAAATATCTAGAAAATATCTCAAACACCTTGCTAAACTCGTCAATAACCTAAAAAACCAAAAACAAAATGGCTTAAAAATCAAAATCAACCCAAGCACTTTCTCACAGTCAAATATGCCTCCTCGAGCAAGGAGAAAAAAACAAAAAACTTAGGTAAAACTATCTTTATGAAAAGAAATTCACTAACACTAATTTCAATCTTTTTGATGGTTATAATCATCATTAGCGGTCACTTTCTTTCTCTACACTAGAATTTGGTGTCTTCTCTCTTTTTCTCTTTTCTCACGAGAAATTATTGAAAGATAAAGTAATGAATTTTGGTACAAAAAATGATTTTTTAACAACTAAAAGGACCAGTCACTTATAAACTAAAATAGATAAGGGATCAAAATAAATTCTATGAATGAAATTCAAAGTCATTGCCTATTTTACCTATCATTTTCATTTTGGTTCTCTAACTTTTAACCCAAACTTTTCTTCTAAAAAAATATGCAATTGGGTGTTAATTTGGGTTTAAAATGACTCAATTAGGCAAGAAAAAATATCAAGGGCCAAATTAAATCTTTTTTAAAAAATTACTATTACAATCCACAGTGATTTATGAGACAATAAACAGTGTTTAAAACAATAATGTTTTGCTCATAAGACTTAGTTTCTGTTAATTTAACTTGGCCTAATATTGAAACCATTAACTCAAAATTTGACTCATATTGAGTTTTTTAACTTAAAATTTAATTGATTCGGTGAAACTTGGTTAATTTAATCAGGATTTTAATAACACAGTCTAAGAAAGTGTTTAGTATTACTGTGTGTAGTATTTTTTAAAAGTGTTTTTTATTTATAAAAATGCACTAAAATAATTTTTTTATTTTTTACATTAACACATCAAAACGATAAAAAAACATTAAAAAAACATCAATTTGATATTTTTTAAAGTGAATTACACTTTTGAAACCCACTAAAAAACATAAGCTACCACATTTTTAAATGCTCATTAAATTTAAACGGGTCAATTCTAAGAAATTTCTTCTTGGAATGTCAAAATGATATTGTCTTAAATAAAATATCAATCCAATTGATATATATAGTGATTTACAAATTGACCCCCAATAATTTAAGGTTTTTTTTCGAATTAGTTCTTGAACTAAGTTTTACAATTATGCGTAGAGATCGTTGACTGATATTATGGAGAGAGCGTATTTACGTTAACACATGGCGCGGAGGTGAAAAGCTGAGCAGCAGTGGTTCCCGGGCATCGCCCGCGGTTATCAAGGCTCCAACGGTAAAGCGTTTTAAGTGTAATTTAAGAATATCAATTTCATTTTGTTATTATTAAAATAATTATTTTATTAATACATCGAAATCATAAAAAAATACTAAATTAATATTTTTTAAAATTAAAAAATACTTTTAAAGAACAATTAAAAACAAAAGCAGAGAAACTATACCAAACACAAGTTTTGCAAGGAAACCGGGCATCTTAATTTTGAAGGGAAAAAAAAAAACAGGTAATTGGGAGCTCCATAGCCATGCCGGAAAATCGGCTCTCCAGTTTTCAGACCTCGAGCACCAACAGCAGAAGCAGACTCTTACAGAACTTGATAAAGGGACTTGGAATATGTTCAATCTTCGATCTGCTCGACGCATTTGATGGACCGTTCATTGCTTGCCAAGAATAATAATGACAGGGATGGCTATGTAAGAAGCAGGCCTCCGAGAATAATTGAAAAGCACAGAATAACCATAAAAGGCACATCCCACGAAATAGTAACAGTAGATTAACGCTGTCTTTTCTACGAGAATAATTGAAAAGCACAGATTACAATTTATAAGGATTTTGCCTGGTGAGTGCTCTAGTTATAAGTTCCTAAACTGTTGGTGCTAGTATTAATTAATAAGTTGCGTTACTAGAATTGCAAATGCTATTTGTTTGAAGAAAAAAAAATTACAATGATTTGACTTTACTCGAATTAAACAATGATTTCAATATGCTCACAGCTAATCAATAATTTTATTAATATAAAAATCACTTATAAATTTATTGATGAAAATATATTTTCATGAAGTATCTCATTGATAATTTCAAATTTATCAATGATTTTTATACAAATGAATATAGCGACAACTTATTATTATTGGTCCTTAAAAAATAAGCTGACTAATATATGTCGCCAAATCCATTGGTGAATATTACTAATAGATTTTTGATGGATACGTATGTCAACAATATATGTGTCTCACTGATGGGTTTGCTCACAGAATCACTGACAAGATTTCTATTGGTGATTCTGTTGGTCTGTGTTGTTACTCATTTTTAGACCCCACATGTTGGAGAGGTATATACCTTTTTTAAACTAAGTGTAGGAGTTTAACTCATGTTTGCTGGAAGATTGACAAAAGTAGAAAAATAAATATTTTTTTGAGATATTTGGATGACATGGAGGTAAAAAGTGTTAATACCTTCCCTTTACACAACCAGTCCCCTACCTTAAAATCTCTGAAAGACTAGTTAGGGTTCCTAGTGACCAAAATACTAGGTGGCAACTCTTTTACACAAAACAAATAACCCGAAATCAATTGAGGGTCGCCGCGCTCCGCCGTGAGGGTACGACAGTCTGTATATTGAAACAATTAACAACTCTATGTAATTCTCCGATGAAAATGGTGATCATTTACAAACAAAAATTCCACCAGTATGGATCAAAACAATTAATAACTCTATGTAATTCTTCAATAAAGAGGTTGAATATTTACCAATGGAATTTCTATCGATGTGCACCAAAACAATTAAAAACTCTCTATAATTCTCCAATGAAAAGATTGATCATTTCAACTACAAATGTCTATACAAATCAATTACAAGCTTCAGTTGTATTTGGAGGTGGGGGGTCTTGTGGAGGTCCGTAAAAGGGAAGATAGTGACTGGAAAAGTATGTCTCAATCTTCTCCAACTACTTTTTTTGTTCTTCATACTTTGCCTTCATTTCAATCCTCAGAGCATTAACTCGTTATTCAATCAACTTCTCAATGGTTGGTGATGATTGTCTCGAGCTGAATTGTTAGGTGTTTACAGTCGAGACACTACAACTCAATCTTATATCTCAAGTCGTAGTAATAGAGATATCATAAACATGATTCATATCGGGTCTACTAATTACTCCAGCCTCCAACCACAAATCTAGATCGTATTTTGGATGGGTTGAAGGGTCATCTCCGTGTTTGACATGCATGTTAGCATTATATTGTTATTACAAAAAAAAAAAGAGTTAGAGATGTCGATAAAAAAATATTAGTCCAAAAAATATACAATAAGTTTTAAAGTTTACATACAACAAACACCTCTACTCGGTTGTCCATGAATTGATGCATCTCTTTCTGTCTATCTTCCTTTCGTTCATGTGTTTTCACATATAAATCCATTGGAGTTGGCTCAAGCCCAAGCTGTGTAGCATGCAAAATACATCATTAGTTAAATATTGTCACATATAATCAACTAATATTTAAAAAAAAAATACTTAAAAATAAAACAAGCTCTTACTAGAAGCTTTACATGGTTAATGAAAAAAAAACCAATCATTTCTAATATAGTCTTCTAAGGATAGGGTTCTTCATATGTTAACCAACATAAATATTTATTTACAAATATTTTTTTCATATGCATCATTACAACATCTGATTGGTGAGAGTTTTTAATTTTACACTTCATATATAAACATATAATTCTGCATTCGTTAATATTCTTCAAATTTAAAAATGTAAAATTAATAATGCAATTCTTAAAGTGAATCTTGATACATTAAATAATGATCATCAATTACTTAGGAAACCTATCTAAAATATTGATGACAATATTTATCAATAATATAACTATTAATTTAAAATTTAACTTTGGTAATTAAAAATAAATTCAAAATCTAGTAACCAATTATTATTTGTATAAAAATTCAATATTGTATCAAAATATGAATTAAATAAATCAAATTAACAACAAGTAATCGATATCCAACTAATTATATATTATTTGTTCAATTCAAACTTATTCAATATAAATTAATATATTTAATTATTATCAATTTCATAAAAAATCATTTTACCTCAAATTTTCAATTTCCAACTGAACAATAAAATTAATAAAATAATATCACTATCAATTAAATAACTTATAGTTTCTTTTACTATAACACATTTAAGTTACAGAATCACCCCGTAAATTATTATAACTATCTCACCAATACCATAATCACCCCTAGGTTATTTTCATGGTTCGACTAAACCTATCAACTTAATATAAAACATGATGTTTATTCTGGATTTCATACAATCAATAATATGACCATTATATCATTTTTATTTTTTATTTTTAAAAAAACTAGCATATCTATTTATAAAATCTCCTGCAATTGCACCAAAACAATCCCAACTCTAATGACATTTAACCTTCTCCTTCTTCATCTCCACTCTACCCAACACTTTTAAGAGGTTGTTTGTTTTTGTGGTAGAAAGTGTGGTGTGGTGTGACTAAAATCAATGACTGTTTAGAAAATATTAAAACATTGGTTAAAGAATGTGGGACCTATAAAATAATTGTGGCCTAACCGCAGGTTCATCAAAAGCATGTCATACCTGCTTTTCATGTTTTCCATGACCTGCTTCTCATCGTTCCCTTGTTCCCATCAGCAGTTCACATTTTTTTCCATCGACTTTTTCCCTTCTTGAAACTTGTCGTTGTTTTTTGATTATCACCTTCATACAACATGAGAACTTGTTATTGTTTTTTTATTATTATTTAATTCTCTAAAACCTAAGAAATATCATAAATAATTTTTCAGATATTGTGTTTTATTTAAAAAACTAGTATTTAACATTATTCAATAGCACTACATAATTTATTTCATGATGTAATAACAGTAGTTAAATCAACAATATTTCAATTAAAAACCATCAATATTAATATATGTCTTTTTTAGTTATTTTTATAACCTCAATTTGAAAAGCATTCTTAACTAAACATATAAAACTATTTTTTGTTCAACCACAATTTCAATCATAGTTTTAACCAAACATATATTTTTCCAAACCATCCTCAACTAAAAATACTTTTTATAAAACTATTCTTTTCAAACCACAACCATAAAAGTTACCACAATACCAAACATAATCTCACATTAAATTTCTAATTTACTCAATTGTTTCTCGTCTCATCACTTAGAGCTTTTTTATTATGTAAATCTATTCTTAACCGTGGAATTTGTTCAAGATTTTGTAGAAGAATTTAAAATAGATCAAGAAAAAACCCTAACCTCCAAATTTGCCCTCTAATCCGTCAGCCAAGAGAGAAGAAATGGGTTCAATGTGCAAATTTTTGGGTTAATTGCACATTAGCCCTTCTTTTCTTGCATTTAGACTCTGTCCCCTCCTTCTCTTTTCCCCCACTTCATATTTAGTTTAATCCCATAAATTAGAATTTAACTCATATTTATGGAAGGATACAATCCTATTGCTTCCTTTAAATTGGATCTCAAAGCAAGACTTGGTCGTTGCTAGTTTATGAGTCACAGCTGCCAGGTATAAAATTGGGCAGCTAAAAATCCTGGTGTTGATCATTTCAATGCCAACCTTCTCTATAATTAGACTCGCCCTCAAAGCCAAACAAGCAATACAGAAACAACACTTGAATCTTGGCCTAAATATAGGCAAAGTTGCCAATCAAGACAGCATATGGTGCATGGTAAATCCACCTTTTTCTAAAATTTAGGAGATAGCATCAAAATCCAACAAGCTAACAACATCGGAACAATCATATGGTGCATGGTAAATCCACTGTCTATTTTTTATTGCTGTAATTATCTCTAGACAGATTGTTGAGGAGCCTCTAAATATCACCCCTTAACCGTTTCTATTTCACCTATAAGCAACCTATGGTGGCGTGGCAATACAGAAGTTAGAAAAAATGCAGGCCTCTACCTGCTTCTTAGTAATCTGTCTTCTCCTTTTGTCTTCCTTCTCATCTTTCTCCGTAGCTCTATCTCATTCCGAAGCCTCGTTCATTGCTCGACGCCAACCATTGTCCCTTGAAAAGAATGTGAATTTGCCAGATTACTTCGAATTGAAAATTGAGCTTAACGTTACCTTTCCCAATCCAAGGCTTCGAAAAGCATACATTGCACTTCAAGCATGGAAAAAAGCTATACGTTCAGACCCTTTCAATGTCACAGGAAACTGGGAAGGGCTAAGAGTTTGTAATTACAGTGGTGTCTTTTGTGCTCCGGCTCTTGATGACCCAAAACAAAACGTTGTAGCTGGAATTGATCTCAACCATTTTGACATTGTCGGCTATCTTCCTGTGGAGTTGGGTCTATTGACAGACATTGCTCTATTTCACATCAATTCCAACAGGTTCAGTGGGATCATTCCTAAAAGTTTCTCGAGGCTAACTCTTCTCCATGAGCTAGATGTGAGCAACAACCGTCTCGTTGGGCCATTCCCAGAAGTTGTTATATCATTGCCTTCACTTAAGTACCTTGATATTAGATATAATGATTTCGAGGGTGGATTGCCACCTGAGGTTTTCGAAAAGGATCTTGATGCGCTGTTCTTGAACAACAATAGGTTCACATCAACAATTCCTGAAACTCTTGGATCATCCCCTGCTTCTGTTGTGGTGATTGCCAATAACAAGCTAACAGGCTGCATTCCAAGTAGCATTGGCAAGATGGGCAGCACATTGAACGAATTTGTTTTCTTGAACAACAGCCTTTCAGGTTGTTTACCGTCCGAGATTGGAAAACTTGGAAATGCAACAGTTCTTGACGTTGGCTCAAATTCATTCAGTGGGGTATTGCCAAGGTGTTTCAATGGTCTGAGTCAGGTCGAGCGCCTTGATGTTTCCCACAACCTGCTTACAGGTTTTGTTCCTGAAGGAATATGTAAATTGCCTAACTTGGTGAACTTCACATTCTCATATAACTATTTCAATGGCGAGGCACAAGCGTGCAGCCCACCAAAGAGAAAGGACGTTACCATGGATGACACAAGCAATTGTTTACCAGACAGGCCTAAACAGAAATCACCGAAAATATGCCACCCAGTTGTGAGCAAACCTGTTGATTGCAACAAGGCAATGTGTGGAGGATCATCATCCAGTTCGTCCTTGCCAAAGCCACCTCCACAACCGTCACCATCACCTAAGGCACATCCGCCAAAGGTACCAAGGCCAGCACCTTGTCCACCTACAGCTCCTGCACCAGCACCTACTGATGATCCACATGAAGAATCACCAATCAGCCATTCTCCTTCATCTCCACCTCCTCCTGCTTACTCTTCACAACCAACAGCTCATTTAGCACCTCCACTGGTTCATTCACCTCTGCCGCCAGTTCATTCTCCACCAACAGCAGCTCCAGTTCCAGCACCAGCACCTACTGATGCTCCTCATGAAGAATCACCAATCAGCCATTCTACTTCATCTCCACCTCCATTAGTCTATTCCCCACCTCCTCCTGCTTACTCTTCGCCACCAACAGCTCATTTAGCATCTCCACTGGTTCACTCACCTCTGCCGCCAGTTCATTCTCCACCAACAGCAGCTCCAGTTCCAGCACCAGCACCTGCTGATAATCCTTCTGACAAATCACCAGTCGACCATTTTCTTTCATCCCCTCCTCCACTAATCCCTTCCCCGCCTCCTCCAGTTCACTCTCCACCACCACCAATTCATTCACCACCCCCTCCGGTTCACTCTCCACCTCCACCTGTTCATTCCCCACCACCACCTGTCCATTCCCCGCCTCCTCCTATGGTCTCTCCACCACCTCCAAAGGTCGTTGTTCCACCAAATCTCGGCTTCTCATACTCATCGCCACCTCCACCAACGTTTCCAGGATACTAAAAACACTTGAACTCATTTCAACTTTCTTTAAAAAAAAAAAAAAAAAACCTTTTATGATAGTTTTACATCATATGGCCACTTTTGTTAGTCCGTAGTTTTAACTCTGGTAATCTATAAAATGTAATTGCCCTCTTCTCCCATCTTTTCCCTTAAATTAATTTAAGCAATTGATAGAGAATTATCAAATTGTATCAAGCAAAGATGTTAAGCAATTTCCATTCTGGTTTTCTGTTGTGGTCTGAATTATCATAATCTTGTATTCTATCTTAGGCAACAAGTATCAGAATTAAGATCATAGGTGAGATTCGGTGGTTTAAAGTTTGGATCATATAGTTATTAATATTATAGTAGCTAGAGGTTTATTTAATCATTAATTTTAAAACTTGTAAAAATTAGTTGAGATACAGATAAATTAATCCGGATATATCATGTAAATAATTAAAAAAAAAGGCTACCATAAGTGAGACGATGGTGCATAATTTAGTTTAACGTTGCTGATATTACGTTTTAACTCTTAATCTTCAACCCCCTCTCCTTGTCTGATGATTGCTATCAATCTTCTACAATTTACAGGATGCAACTTGGGATTTTTCTTAATTTTCAAATACGCAAACAGCAGGAAATTTGCAAAATTGTTTATAAATATTTAATCCATTGACGTCTTTTTACTGTAGCCTTTTTCCATTAGACAACGACAACAAGCCTAAAGAATTTCATTTGTTGCGGGCCAAGTGACCGACCCACTTGAAAAATCACACCCTACTTTAATGCCGAAGCATCCAATAAGACATTGAAAACATAGTTGTTGTAACGATTTGAAGTTTGTTCCCTGTTAGATGTTAAGATGGATAAAAAAAATGTTTATGCAGTCAAACTCAATTAATTCAAGTAGGTTAACTAAAGATCAGGTTGGCCCGAGTGAAAACCCAATTGAATTAATATCTATTTTTCGAGTCGATCCCTGAATTATCATTGAATAGAAAATTTGACCCAATTCTTAAAAAAATGTAGCAAATATTGCCTCATGACAGTGTGAAAACTTGCATGGATAAGAAATTTCTGCTTCAATTTTTATTATTTAAAATTTTTCGAATTGAGTCATATACCTTTTATTGCAAAGATAATGTTTGGAAAACACATAATTGTTTTTTACTTGTAACTAATAATATATTCTTATGTGTTTCTAAAATTTAATTTTATTAATTTAAAAAAGATTGATAAGATCAATATATTTTATAAAATGGTCAAATAACTAAATTGGTGTGCGATTGGGTGACCATCATCAAGAAATTTGATAATATACTCAAGGAATTAAATTCAAATATATGTGTTTATTTTATATCATATAATTTTTCTTCAATAATCATATCTCAAGCCGTTAGTCTTTTAATTCATTATTTCATATATATATATATATATATATATATATATAT
>Ga0325401_1003141_pt1 | contig 14990 bp, 6 predicted proteins | sample PopdelMetagenome_FD_205666 | JGI IMG/M metagenome (GOLD analysis project Ga0325401, IMG submission 205666) | Populus deltoides microbial communities from Bellville, Georgia, United States - Xylem-PdKOR-R2 | ecosystem: Host-associated > Plants > Phyllosphere > Stem > Wood/Secondary xylem | place...
GATAAAAATATCCATAACCACAAAAAAACAACTTAAAAAATCCAAATCAACTCGCCACCAAAATTATTCTCATGGCCAAATCTACCCTCAAGCAAAGAGAAGGAAAGAAACACTTAGGCCAAACTCTTCTCGTGAAATAAAATTTATTGACACAAAAATCAATCATTTTTGTGGTCAGAAGCATCGACAACAAAATTTTTTTTTCTACATTGGAATTCGACGAGCCTCTCTTTCTCCTCACACACAAAAAAAATTAAAAAATAAAGAAAATAAAGTTTGATACTTAAATTGAATTTCAGGAAATTAAAGGGACCGATTAACCTATTAGCTAAAAAAGATGAAGTACTAAAATGAGTTTTTAAAATAAAATTCTAAGACACCAACTATTTTACTCGCAGTTCACACTTTAGTTTTTTTATCTTTCAATTCAACCTTTTGTAAAAAAAAAAAAAAATACAACTGGGTGCTAATTTTAACTCAATAGGGCTCACTTGCGCTAAAAAAAACACTGTTCAAATCCAAAAGTACATGAAGAAAAGTTCTCTCTATCATACTCTTTCTGTATATTTTGTCTCAAGACTAAGCACTATATAAGATAGTTTTTTCTTACCATCTCTTGACAAAATAGATAGAGATAGAGGAAACATATAATTCCTCGTGTACTTTCTATTTTGAAAAAAGAGAAATTCACTTCAAGAATACTGTCCTAAAGATATATAAATTTGTTTTATATTTTTATTATTTTTATCTCTAACCAAACACGCTTTTGTCCCTTTTGAATATATCCCTCATTTCTATTAAAAGCTGTTAAATTTTGCGAAATAAAATAATAGTGTAAGTCAGGGAAAGGAAGAGTTAAATAACTCTATTAATATTAACCCTAGTAGTGTAGTGTCATAAAAGCTTCTATTGATTGAAAGATAAATTCATGCAGGGAGAATATTTTTGTGAAGCAATATATTTGAGAGCGAACCTTTCTACACTACTTGTGCTCCTTCGACATCTTTAAATAGTTAAGGGTCAAAGTCAACAATCCCTTCAGTAAGTACTTGTTTTAGATCGATATAGAGAATTTCTATATTATAAAAGAGATTGAGTTGATTTTTTTTAGTTAATTAAATAAACGTGGAAGATGGATGATGATTCTTCATTAAAATAGCATATCCCCCCATCTACTACTCCCCTAATCCTCGTTTAAATTAAGTAAAGTTTGGTCAATGTTTAGATTCCTAACGTCTTCCAATTTCTTAATTTCCCATGTCATGAACGTTTTTTATAGGATTGGTAGACCTAATCAAATCAAGTTGTCGGCTCCCAATAAATGGACATGGAATTTCAAGCCCGGCCCTTCTTGTCAAATTATACAGTTGTATCGCTCGCATGCCCCACAAATTTATGGCCGTCTGGTGAGATTTCACGTATACTGATAGGGATAAGAGCCTTCCTTGCTTAAATATCAGACCATATTATTCTCATAATATTCAGGCCTTGATACATGAAAAAGATCAAATTAAACAAGAGGATTAATTTCCCATATTCTGATTCCCACTGTTTTTATGTGTTCTTGTGGAGGGTCAAGTACTGAGATTTGTACGACAACCTTACATTATTTTTTGCAGGTGAATGCTCTTCAATTAAGGAACTCTGGCAGATCTCGATGAGGCAGCATCTTGTTTTGACAATGTTCACAGTTCCTACCCAATCCCTGGCAGTTCATGCAAGCAATGGCACTTAAATTCTTTAACTTTGAAACAGTCCCTTGACTATTTGCCAGAAAGAGCCGCCGGCAATAATTTGAATGCTACGTTTTAACTAATTTTCTATTTGAAGCTTAGTCGTGATTACTATTCTGGATTTGAAAAGGTATGCAAGAAAATGTTTTACATGATTACATGCTTACCTAAAATGAAATTTCAAAGGGTATATTTGCTGGTTTAAGGTGTTTTTTCATAAGAATATATTAAAATAATATTTTTTTAGAATTTATTTTTATTGAAAAGTATTTAGAATAATATTATTTTAAATAAAAATAATTTAAAAAACACTTTAACAAACAAACTTTCCACACGAAAACTTGTTGAATAATACCCTTATTGTTTTTTTTTTTGAAAAAAAAGGGCCAATTAATCATTTTCCTTGGCATGTAGTCTTACTGGGTATATAGTAAGTAGATATTTCTTGTAAGAAGTGCGTCGCCATTTCATACAAGGTCAAGGACTCATTATTATACGTCATATTAATTTAAATTAATATTTTTACATTGATGGGAAGAATGTTGGAATCTTAAGCAGATCATTGGTCAAGGAGTAGGTTCTGACTTTTCTTCACGTATTAAACAAATCAGATTCAATTGTTAATTAAGATAAGAAAATTAATTAAATTGTATATGTAAATCATAAATACTGCCTTTCTTTTGGTAATTGTTATCTTTGATAAATCCATATGTCGGCAAGTGAAAAGGATGCCTTGCATATGGCATCGAGCTTGCTAGTTACCCTGATAAGGCCCTGTATCATATATTCTCCTCTCTTTTTTTCCTTTAATTTAATTAGAATTCCCAATGAAAATAATTTGTAATTAATGAGGTTAGTATTTTTCTTTTTTTATCTGCGAAGCACTTTCATTTCAATTAAAATTAAAACACAAAACTGTTCACAATAATAAAACGACAAATTGAAGCTCTTTAAAAACATCATGCTGATGATCGACTATTTTTGTACTCTAGCTTAGTAAAAAACATTGATAAAATAATAAAATGTAAAAAATATTTTAAAAAATAGTACAATTTAGAAAGTTATTTACGAGTTGTAATTGCCTTTTGTGACTTTTTAAATTGCAAAATCAACATTTACATGATTTAATTAAAAAAATAGGTGAGAGAAGAGAAAGAAAAAAAAATAAAAAAAAAAAACTCAGATACATACCGAAACTTTAATGATAACATCATCAGTAATATTGGAAAGATCTTAACAAAACAAATCCAGAAATATCAAAAAAAATCACCAACAGTGAATGGAATGAGCTATACGCACATTCTTGATTGAATATAAAGTAAAAAGTCTCATCGTATATAAATTTTGTTCGAGATTGTTATACATAATTTTTTTAAAATAATTTTTTATTTGAAAATACATAAAAATGATTTTTTTCAGTTTTTAATAACATATTAAAATCATAAAAAATATTAATTTAATAATTTTTTATAAATTAAAAACACTTTAGAAAACAAAGGAAAAACCACGTCAAAGACCTAGAGTATATGTTGCCATATTGCTGGTGCCAACTGTCCATCTTTATAAAAGTTAAATATGTCCTTGTTGGTAGTCAAAAGTTTCTATGGCTAATACTGTTGTTAGGTCACAGGATCAGTAGCGAAAGAGAAGAGAACTTCGACCTCTTGAAAAACAGGAGAGTCATGAAATGATAAACTACAAAACCCCTTCTAGGCAACTAGCTTGGACTAGGTATCCTCCCTAAATGATTTTTATTTGTTATATTAGTATATTCAAATAATTAAAAAATATTTATTAATGTTTTTTCAAGATAAATAAATTTTGAAGGGGTATTTGGGTGTGTAGTTGTGATTTTTTTTTAAAGTGTTTTTTACTTCGAAAAAACATTAAAATAATACTTTTTTATGTGTTAAAAATTGTTTTTGATACTCAAAATACCAAAAAAATATTAATTTAAATAAAAAAAATTAAATCAAATTATTTTTAAAAAAAATTATTTTTGAAATGCGCCAATAAACAATACCAAAACCTTGACAAATATTTCTCGTGTCAGAAACTAATCTGACTTGATTTGTTAAAAAATATGAAAAAAAAATTAATTTGTTTTTCAATAGCTCAATAAGCCAGGTTGGGTGTAATTTTTCCATAAGAAAGTATTTTTATCAGTCAAGTGAAAATGTTTTTAAAAAATATAAATTAAAATTACCTAGAATACAAAGATAAGTTAAAAACAATGAAATTAAAAAAATATATATTTTAAAGAATCACTTCAACTCAATAGCCTAAACTGTTAGGTGAGGTCTCAGGATATGATTTATATTATTTTCTAACACACTCCCTCAAGTGAAAGCCCTTTAAACTTGAAATTGATACAAGTCCACATTACCTTGTGCTTAATATTTATCAAATAAATAAGAATGATGAGATTCGAACTCGTGACCGCTTGGTCATTAAAGCTCTGATATTATATTAAAAAATCATCTTAATCTAATAACTTAAATTATTAAATAAAATTTTAAAATATAATTTATATTATTAATAGGATATAGCGAAGTTTGGGCTTAAAATCAACGGTTTATCTCTAAAGACGTGCTTGCCCACCTGGTAGTATGATAAAAGTGTTTTCTGTGATGATAACAACCATACTTTCCGCTCGCACCACTAACGAATATAGCATTTTGTAGTGGAAGTGTAATGTCATCGATCATGTTTTGCTTCCGAGGAGCAGCGTTCTTAATGATGAATTGAAAGAAATAAATAAAAAATAATTTAATGGCCGGAACACAGCTACCCTCCCGGCACCAGAAAAAAAAAGGATTAATTGTTGAAAAGGAAACTGTTTGTCACATGCATGGTCACCAATTGCAGATAGGGATCGCACTGTATTATTGGGTTTTTTTTTTTGTTTTTGTTTTTGGTATTATTTATAAAATTTAAATACTTATATTGTATTTAAATTGTTTGAAGGCCGGGAGGGTTGGGTTGTCATATTTTTTTTTTATGAAAATAAGGATGAAAGTTATGGGAGAACAATGAAGATGATGGATGTAATTGAAAAGAAAACTAAAACCTGTGGGGTGTAACTAATTAAGAAATTAAATTTATAGTTTAGGGGGAACCTGACGAAAACTCCCGGGCTTCGAGGACTATTTTGCAGTTTATTCAACATCATACGCCACAAGAAAAGAAAAGCTGCCAGCGTAAATATAAACTATGTCGTTGATATAATTAATTTGAATCGGTTAAATAACTAATTTTTCACTATCTAAAGTTAATGGACACCAATGTGATGCATTTCCCATTCTTTAATTCATTTTTTTTTGTTAAAAAATATTTTTTTTATGTTTTCAAATTGTTTTAATGTGCTGATCTTAAAAATAATTTTTAAAAAATAAAAAAAATATTATTTTAATGTATTTCTAAATGAAAAAAACTTTGAATCGCAACCATTATCACAATCCCAATCAAGTTTTATAGCATCCATTATCCTGACCTCTGTCTAGAACACGAAGAAACTTTGAAGCAGGTTTCCTTGGACTTTTTCTTTCTTCTACTTTTACCATAACATCTCTAGTTATCATAATATTTCTTATCATGATTTGTTCTTAAGAAAACACGAAATTCAAATGGATTATAGTAATGGAATATCCATGATTCGTTTTTCTTTTTGATAAACAAAAGATTTAATGGAAATTTGAAGGTTCAAAGTTGATGAAATTAACCAAGTTTAATAAAAATACTAAATAATTCTAGAACAATTATATTTATGTTTTGAAAAGATTGTTATTCAACTCATAGAAACTAATTATTCCTCCAATTTCATCAACTGCTTCAAAATCTTGGAGGTAATATATCATCATAATTGAAATCTACAATTAATTTTAACCTTGTCACCTTAATTGGGGATTCCGGCACAACTTTTATATCCTACCAACCAGTAAGTTTTATCCGATGATCACTCGTCCAAATACCAACTATTCAAATATCCAGGTTAGTGATGTCCACAAGCATGGCGTCCCAGCAAAACCTGGATTAGATTCCAAAGGAAACAATAATCATTAAGAGGAATGGTCATTTATTGATATTTAATTAAATGTTTATGGACCCTATTTTTGACAAATATGGTGTTAGCTACATCATCTTTTTCGATTAGTTCAATTCACATAAACGTGTTCTTAGACGGAGGAGTGTCTTCTTTTTCAATCAATCAAAATCAAGGTCCTAACGAATCAATGTATTTTGTCTGCTTTTTTTTTTCTAGACGTAGAAAATGGCATTACATGCCATGCATGTAGTACTAGTACTAGTCTTTTTTTCCCGACCTTTGATTTTTAGATTAGGTTACCTGCCTTGCCAAGAAAAGCCTCCATTAACCTCCTATATATAACCCAACCTTTCCACCATCTTGAGCTCAACACACTCAACTAGAAGCTTGCTTAGAAGCCATTGTAGCAAAGCAGCAAAATGGCTAGACCTAGTTCCTTTTCTTCTTGTATGGTCATCTTTACATTAGCTTTCCTTGTGATCTTCACAAGCCACTCCTCAGCTCAACTCTCAACAAATTTTTACTCCAAGAGTTGTCCAAAAGTCTTTGGTGCAGTGAAATCTGTTGTTCAATCTGCAGTGTCGAAAGAGCGCCGGATGGGTGCTTCTCTTGTTCGCTTGTTCTTTCATGATTGTTTTGTCAAAGTATTTCTCTTTTTCTCTCTACTTAACTGAACTCTTCCCTTACTTTGCTAGGTGGTTTGTTACATGGCGTTAAATCCTTTGATTTTTATTTTTTTTTAATCAAAACATCAAAGTCATAAAAATAAATATTAATTTAATGTTTTTTCAAAATAAAATTACTTTAAAAAACAACAAAAAGTAAAAACCATCACTCCTGGGTAAATTTTTTTATCGGAATGGATTATTATATTGGTGCGCTAATAATGTGACAAACACAATTAGATCTTGAAAGGGACTGCTGTGCATAAATTATGTGTTTCTTATCATGAACAGCAAAAGTAAGAGAATTCTCTATGGTAAAAAACAAACTTAGAACAATTATATAGATATGCTGAAATCATGGTGATTGACACTTCTTCACTTTTCCTTCCTTGTCTCATTTGTTACATCAATTCACTCTAACTCAGCACTCTAATTACTGAAGAGACAGGCATTAACTTTTGTCGTCCAAAATCATCCATGTTAATTTGTATGGATTTCTTTCTTCCATTACTTCGAATTATAATGACTTCTGTAAAATTTGATTTATTTTCTTTAACTGAATCACATAAACTGTATATTTTTAGTGAAAAGAGTTAAATATATAAAAAAGATTTTTATGATGATCAGAGAATAAGTATGAGTAATATATGTGTTAGGAACACCAAGAAAAACCTCTTTTTTTTTGTGAGTTAATTTATTTACTTGTAAGAATTAACACTCTGGGAAAATTTATTTACTTTTCTGACAGGGTTGTGATGGGTCAATACTTCTGGAGGATACTTCCTCTTTCACTGGAGAACAAACTGCTGGTCCAAATAATAATTCTGTGAGGGGATTTAATGTTGTTGCCAAGATTAAGTCTCGGGTGGAGAAAGTCTGCCCAGGCATAGTTTCATGTGCTGATATCGTAGCCATTGCTGCTCGTGACTCTACTGTGATTGTAAGTAATCGAAAGTTCTTTCCATTTCCTCTAAGTTTTTTTGTTCAATGTTTCGTTGAGACTGCTGTTAATTTCTTGCAGCTTGGAGGTCCATTTTGGAATGTAAAACTTGGAAGAAGGGATTCAAAGACAGCTAGCCTCTCTGCTGCCAACAGTGGGGTCATCCCTCCACCAACTTCTACGCTTAGCAACCTCATCAATCGGTTTAATAGTAAAGGCCTCTCAGTCAAGGACATGGTTGCCTTATCCGGTACGTGTGTGTGTATATATATATATATATACAATTGAGTAATATGCTAATTATGCAGAATAGTCTTCCAAAAATCAGTTTTCAAAATGAATGAATCCACTATAATACTAATGGATCCTATGAAATTCAATTCAGTGGTTGAGATTTTTTCCACAAGAAATATCTTCAATATGATTACTATAATTTAGGTACGTTTGATTGCGATCTTTTGGTTGTTTTTCCTTGCCATATCTTGGCTTTAATTTGTGCTGACTAGAGACGAAAAAGAAAGAAAGAAAAGTACAAGGACAAAAATAGTTTGATTAAAGAAATAAAAGATAAAAATATAGGATAAATTTGTTTCTAAAGATAATTTTGAAGTGAATTTTTGTATATTTTAAATAGAAAATATAAGGTGACATGATACTTTTATCCTCATTGTTTCTATTTCTTTTTTTCTGTTTTGAAACAATAACTAATTAAATGCTAAGTAAATATTGTTACCATTTTTAAATATCTATATATTACAATCTTTTTTATGACATAAATGCTTCATTCTAAAGCTGTTCAACATTGGTACCAGGATCCCACACAATCGGGCAAGCAAGGTGTACAAGCTTTAGAGCTCGCATATACAATGAGACCAACATTGACAGTTCATTTGCTAACACTAGGCAAAAGAACTGTCCATTTCCTGGACCGAAAGGAGACAACAAGTTAGCACCTTTGGATGTCCAAACTCCTACATCATTTGACAACAAATATTACAAGAATCTCATCAGACAAAAGGGTCTCCTTCACTCTGATCAAGTTCTGTTTAATGGTGGATCAACAGATTCTTTGGTTAGAACTTACAGCAGCAATCCTAAAACCTTCCGTTCTGACTTCGTCACAGCCATGATTAAGATGGGAGATATTGATCCCCTCACTGGATCCCAGGGTGAAATTAGGAAGATATGTAGCAAGCGAAATTAAACTAGAGTGAAGCTTGATCGATGATCATTTCTATCTATTAATTAATTTCCATAAATTTGATGAAATAAGTAATTTTTTTTTTATTTGGTTTGCTGCTAAGGTAAGGCTTGATTGATTGTTTGTATGAGATATAGAATGAAAAACTTGAAATGTATTCGCAAGTGTGAAATATTATTAGAGGACCTAATGAGTTAAATTTGGATTGCTACAATGAATAAGAGATATTATGAAAGTCTATTTTGATTAATTTTAAGGATGTTGATTTTTTTTTTATTTTTAAGATTTTGTCACTTTAACCTTTGATCGATCGCACTGACCAAAACCCTCCTAACTTCTGTTTAATTGAAAAACATTAGCAAGTTCAGGAGACATGAAGATGCCGTGTAATTAATTCCTAACATTGACTTTTAATGTCATATTTAGAGGAGACTTGGTTTTCTTTCCTGCATGGAACCCACCAATTACGTAATTTTTTGGATCCCAATGGAGCAAGATTGAGAAATTTTATTCTAATCAATCTATATTTATTATAAACAATTATAACTAAATAAATAATTAATGAGGATAAGATATGATTTTTTTTCCTCTAATGCAAATCCCATGATTATTCTTAGAATCTAAAAGGTCCGGGGTCATAAACATATCCTTCACTTTGTATGTACAGTGAAACATGTTTTTTTTTTTTAATTATGAAAAATTATACCTACAATTACTTAAAAAAAAAAAAACAAAATTGACCCTCAGCATATATATTACGCGTGGCTGTAAACTAGTGCATCTCTAGAAAAGAAATGCGAACAATCAAAGGAGGACCGGAAGAGTGTTTTTATTGATCAAAGCTCGCTAGGTGGGTACCGATATGGGTGCCTTGAGGCATCCACTTACCAGAGAATCCTTGTTCAGGCAGTCAATTCACTGCAGAGTTTTGGCGAAAGTAAGCAGTTTTTACTGCTGGAAGGTTTTGAAGCTGGAGCTGGATTGGGAACTGCCGTCAAAGCTGAACTTTGGGCTGTTGAATTAGGCCTCGAAATGACAGGGGAATATGGTTCAAGAGGTATCCAGGTGGAGGTGGCCTCGATTATTATTGCAGTACTGAAAGAAGAAAGACTTCGTCAAAGTTTGTCATTAATTTTATGACACTGACACGTGAATTCCAGGCTTATTATAAAAAAAGAAAATATAAATAACTCGTCAAAATACCATGTCACCATAGACGACTCTTCGTTTCATAAATAAGACAAAAATTTCTTTTTCATGCACGACTTCTCATTCGTCAAGATTCCTAACGTGAATTCCTGGTTTTTCCATGTTATTATTGAATGATAACATAACAAAATTAATTATTGGTGAACCAATTAAAATTAAACTGTAACCCGGAGGGTAGGGTAGCTCAATTGATTAAGTTTTAAGTTTATTTTTTAATAGTTACGAGTTTGAGTCTTTTCAGGACTGCTGAAAATTTACATGATCATTAACTTCAGGGCCCGTAAGATTAATTGAGGTGCGTGCAAGCTGATCCAGACACTCACGTTAATAATAATAATAAAAAATTAAAATCAAACTGTTGCCTAATTGGCTTCCAACGGTTTCCAAGTTATCAACCGCAACTTTTAATTTTTCTATAATTTATAACTCTTGAGTGTAATCTTTTAGTTTTTAATGACACTTGGTTTTCTAATGTCCTTTAATATTTTTTTTTTCTATAAATAGACTACTTGTCTTATGTTTCAAAAATTAAGAAAAATATATATAAGAAAAGGTATGATTTTTTTTAAAAGTTTTATCATAAATATGCATGTTCTTCCTTGTTCTTTATTTTTTAACATGTTATCATCATGACCACTCTACTTCATTTATATTGAAATCTTGGCACACATGAAGACCAAATGTTAGAGAAAATATTCTCTACATTTCATTTCTCAGATATTGTCCTACAACAACAATATATAGAATGTAATTTTAAGAGGCATTTAAAAATAATTTCATGTCTTCTTATCACTGAACAAAATAATGAGCTTTTGATAAAAAAATCATCAATCCCATCTCATAGATTCTAAACCACTCCCTAAAGTGAATGGAACTTTTGTCCAAAAGACAAGAAAGAACAAGAATATAGATATGAAAAAAATAAATGAAAAAAGAGAAGAGATAATCATTCAAAAAGCAATCCACCATGTCGCACGTGTGCGGCGTCGCAACAAAGACATCCACCCTCAAAATTTATCTTATGATCTGAAAATGTGGGGAATGTGGGGAGACAATGAATTCTTGTCTTTTATTAGTGGAAAAATGGAATGGGAGTCGCCACCTGGTATTTTGGTCACTAGGAACCCTAACTAGTCTCAGAGATCGGGTACGGGGACTGGTTGCGTAAAGGGAAGGTATTAGCACCCCAAATACGTCCTACCTAAGGTAAGCTGCATTGTTTTATTGCCTGATAAAATCTAAAATCTATTTGAGACATGCTATTTTACATGCTGTATCATTGGCTAGAATTATACCAAGTGCTTACTATAAATATTCTTCTTTGCAACTTGTTTTGGGTATACTACCAAATATATTTCATCCATAAACTTTTGGTTATGCAATTTATGTGTATATAACACCCCCACAAAGGACTAAAATGGGTTCATAACATATAATATAAATTTATGTTGGTTTTCATTCTCCATCTATTATTAGATTTCTTGAACCTTTAACTGGTGATGTTTTTAAGACACGTTTTGAAGACTATCATTTTGATGAGAACATTTTTTCATCATTAGGGAAATAAAAGTTAGTGCCTAAAGCATGACAAAAAATTACTTGAAATAATCCTAAGTTATCTCATTTTAATTTAAGGACAAATCAATTTGAACTTGAAGTTCAAAAGATAATTCATTTACAAAATATTGCATATTAATTACTAGATGTTTTCACCAACAGTGAAAAGATGGTTAAATCCCATATTCGAGCTGCAAATGCTCCATTTAGAATTGAAATCCCTGGAAAAAAAAGCAACATAGTAGCAAATGAATCTATACCATGCCCGAAGCATAGAAGACCTGTTGGTGCTAAGGAGAAAAATCTTGAAAATAAAAAATTACAACAAATAAATTATGATACTCCTAAAGATTCCTTATCCATAAAAAAGGCGATAAATATTGTATCAAAATCATCTCCCAATATTGATCCTCCTGAAAAGGAATTTGTTGAAGAGATACAACTACCTGAAAATAATGAGATTTAGCCATGCATTTTTATTAAGAAAACCAAATCCAAATTTTGCTATTGTTGTAGTATATATTGATGATTAAATCTTGTTGGTACTTCTAAAGAGCTCATAAAAATTGTAACCTATTTGAAAGATGAATTTGTGATGAATGATCTCGGAAAGACAAAATCTTGTCTTGGTTTATAGATTGAATATGTTGAATTAATTCACTTGCACTATTCACATGCTACGTGAATAGTAGAGAGTGAATTATAATTCATTCTACACTATTCATTAGCAGAACAGTGGAGCTGGCACGGGGGGGGGTGAAGTAGAAGAAAAAGAAGAGAAAGGGAGGCTAACATGGCGGTGGTGTTGGAAGTGCTGGTGGCGAAATGACGGTGGTTCCAATGATGGTGGGGAGAAAAAAACGATCGTTGCTGTTGTTTTTTCTTTTTGTGTAGAGGCATAAGTTTCTTCTGTTTCTTTCTTTCTTTCTTTCTTGTTTTTGTTTATGTTCTTCCTCCTCTCTATTTTTTTTGTGTCCTCGTCCTCTCTGTTTTTCTTTTCTTCCTTTCCTTCTCCTTCCTCTGTTTTCCCTTGTTTTTCTCTTCTCTTCTATTTTTCCTTCTATTTCTGTCCTGTTTTTTTTTTTAACAGTGAATAAAACGACATTGTTTTAAACAAAACACATCGTTTTATTTAAAAGAAAATTACGCCAAAAGTCTATTTCCAAATCAATCCTTAATCTTTAATTTGTTCAATCCAGTCCTCAATTAAGATTTTGATTTTAAGAATTAATTCAATTGCATCTTTGTCAAATTCAAATGTCTGCCCTGAAATTGGCTGCCTTTTTCACTTTAGTCCTTAGTTTTGAATTTATGCATTTTTATCCTCAATTGATCAACAAACTTCTAATTTCTTCAATTTAGCCCATAATTCGGTCAATTCCAACCCCTATATTGGCGTGTCTTTTCCAGTTTGGTCCTTGATTTTGGATTTCTTCAATCAAGTCCCTTATTGCCAATTAAACTTTAATATTTATGCAATTAAGCCCCTGATTTGACCAAATTAACTCCCAAAAATTGTAATTCGACCCCAAACTTTAATTTCTTCCAATTAATGCCTAAATTGACCTAACAATTAATTTTTCTTGCAATCAAACCCTTCATAAACTCAATTAATATTTTTAAAAAAATCTAACTGAGCCCTTAAACATTTGATTTTGGACTTTTCTTCCTCAAATTGAATTTTCTTTGCCAACAAGGCTTTCATCAGTAAAAAATATACTGTCAAATTTTAATCTTTGTATTTTTTAATTTCCTTAACCAATCTTTGACCATTCTCTGGGCGCCCCCGTGTCCTCTTCTCACTGCTATATATTTTTTGGTTTTTTTCCAACAATTGTTTTTCTCTTTTTTTTTGGTGTAGGGACGTAAAATTGGGTAACGACTAACGACAATGCTCACAAGCTTCAAATCTGTTTTTTCACGAACACTTAAGGTAAAAAAAAAACACCTAATATGAACTCCCCACATCAAATCGAACAATTTGACACAAAAATCTTTCATTTTGGTGGCCTAAATCGATGCTAATGACAAGTTTCTCTCTCTGCTACTGGAATCCAGCAACCACTCTTTCTCTCCTCTCTCAACCAGGGATAAAAAAAATAACAAAAAATAAACTTCTATACCAAAATGGAATTGGAAGAATTTCGAGGGACCAGAATTGTATAATTTGCATGATTGTTTAAGTTGGATGACCAAATTGAATGTTTTTGAAATTGATGGTACATCACCTATGTTTGCCGCATTTTTCATTTCGGTCCCCCCTCTTCTAATCTCAGCCTTTTATAAGAATTTGAAATCAATTGCTCTTTAATTAGGATTTTATTGCCCAAAAACAAAATTTAAGAACCAAAGTGAAAAAAATAAAAGTTTGCACAGTGACAAATACACAATGAAAATCATATGTATTTTAGTATACAAGTAAAAATGATCGGAAATATTATACTGTCAAGGACTTAAGAAAAAGTCCAATTGATGTTGCTTATTCTCTTATTCTATAAAATTGTATTGTCTAAGAGTAAAGAATATATATATATTTTTATTGACTTACTCTACTTTATTGTAACATTCTTATACAAGGTAACGAATATTGACTTACTCCCTCATATAATTTTTTTGATTTTGTTAATTGCCCACAAAAAATAATCTTGTATTTTTTTCACATCAATAACGTGTTTAAATGGTTTTTAATTCTAGGGTTTCAGTTTTGAACCAAAACCTATTTTGGGTAAATTATGATAATTCATTGATAATAGAAGTGAATGAATGCTAGATTATTGATCATTGCATGATTTCCAACATGTATATGCCTTTGGTTTGCCCATATTTGGTCTGGTTTAAGAGCCACGTTGTTGGGTTCACATTAAATATTCTTCATTTGTTCTTTGTGTTCTTCCCAAGAACATTGCTTTAGCTACATGGTTTTGACTTGTTTTGTTTTATTTATTTGCCAAGAACCTTTTCTTATTCATGATTAACCAATAATCTAGTGTTTATTTGCATCAATAACATGATTTCAATGACTTTTAATCCTAGGATTTTGGTTTATAACCCAAACCTATTTTGAAAAAATCATGATGTTTTAGTGACAATAGAAGTGATTGGATGCTAGATTAATAATCATTGCATGATTTAAAATATATATGTGTCTTCATTGTGACCAAATCTAGTCCGATTTTGAACCCACGTTGTTGGGTTTGTTTTGGGTGTTCTTCATTTTCTTATTTTTTTGTGTTTGATTCATTTTGTTCAAGAATTTTTGAGATTTTGTGTTTTTTTGGTGTTTAATTTGTTTTTTGTACCTTAGTTTTATTTTTGGGTTGTTTTCTAGGTCAAATCAGAATTTTGGTTTGGTTTATAGTCATATAAAAAATTTCAGGTTGATCTAGTCGGATCGAGTAAAAAAAATGAAAAAGTGGGTCAAAGAGTTCAATACCTTGTTTGACTTGCCATAATTTTTGTAAAAAGGGTATTTGGGTTTAAGGGTGTGTTTGACAACACCTTTTAAGCCTATTTTTAGTAGTTTTATACAAAGAAAAAAAAAAGAGTTTTTGCCAAACAAAATCTAATATATATATATATATATATATATATATATATATATATATATATATATATATATATATATATATATTGTATGATG
>Ga0325401_1003142_pt1 | contig 14989 bp, 10 predicted proteins | sample PopdelMetagenome_FD_205666 | JGI IMG/M metagenome (GOLD analysis project Ga0325401, IMG submission 205666) | Populus deltoides microbial communities from Bellville, Georgia, United States - Xylem-PdKOR-R2 | ecosystem: Host-associated > Plants > Phyllosphere > Stem > Wood/Secondary xylem | place...
ATCTGAACTTCCACCCCCCCCCCCCCCCCCCACTTACGGAGAGATGGAAACTACAGAACGATGATCACGGCCACATGTTAAAAACCATTCACACGTACTTCTAAAGTATTGATCATTAACCACTCAAACTCTTGGAAAAAACTAGCACGAGTCTAGTTCAGTATAAACGCGTTGAAATAAACTCGGGTGTGGATCTCATCTAAAGAATTCCAAGTTGCAGGGTGCGCCTTGTTTTGAGCTGAATAGTTTACAAGCTGCCTTAATCACGGTTAGAAAATTTTTCCCTTGCGGTCAAAACACCGACTGGATTAAAGAAATTAATTTTGTTTTAAAAAATAAAAAGAGATTATGATAACGTGAGAAAAAATATCTTTTCTAAATGAACAAATGATATAGCTAAATTTTTATCCCATTAAATATAGAATGATGAAATATAGTAAGGAAAAAAACAACCTAAAAAAATCAATTGTAGTCAATCCGAGTTAGAATGACAAACATATAACTCCAGTAATTAAGATCAAGCCAACCCAAGTTATCCTATCAAATCCAAAACCCAGATTAAGATATCATAACTACCCGATAGAAAAAAGAATAAAGAAAATCATAAAACTTTTTCTTAAAAAAATATCAACCTACATTAACCTTTTAAATCCGTGATCTGGATAATTAGACCCATAGAACCTTACTTAGAAAAATAATGAAGCTCAATTCTCAATCAATCAAGTATTTAAGGATGAGATTGAAAAAAAGAATTTTAATTATACAAAACGATTAAACACAGAAAATAGCAATTAAAAGAATAAGGATCAAAATTGTAATAGAAATAAATTTTATATTTTATTGAAGGGTGAAATTGAAAAGAAAAATTAATTTAGAAAAAGACCAAAAAACAACCAAGAGAATGATGATCAAAATTAACATACAAAATAAAAATAATTTTTTTTTATTAAAAGGGAAATTGAGAAGAAAATTAACTTTAACAAAAGAAAAAAAATCAAAAGAATGAGGATCAAATTGGTAAAAACAATACACCATAAATTTGAATTGAATGATGAAATTGAAAGTAAATAAAATTTTTACAAAGAGGACAAGAAAAAACATAGAAATCAAAATAATAAGGACCAAAATGAAAAAAAATACTATATGAAAAATTGTTATTAAATGATGTAATTGAAAACAAATAAAATATTTATAAAAGGGACAAGAACAAAAATTAGAAATTAAAAAAAATATAAGAACTGAATTTTAAATATCAATAACAAAAAGGACCAAGCTATCATTTTAAAGGAGGAGAAAGAAGAAAAATAAAGAAGAAAAGAAATCTTCACCAACGACAAATCGGTCACCCAAAGCTAAGACACTCCACCTTAAAAGGGAAAGGACACGGAGACGCTTTCAATGACATGGTGGAAGGGAAGCGTTATTGTTCCACCTAAATCTTCATATCTTTTCTATTTGGATAATTTTGTATCCCTAAAATCTTGTTCGTCTATCCTAAATCCTTCATATTAAACTCCCTAACTAATTGAGTCTTTATTTTTTAGACTCAGTCTTTATTGGGGAAAATTACTAATATGTCATCCATAATGTCACAAGTCTAACAACAAAATGGAAAAAAATCATGTTGAAGCCAATCTTTTCCTTTTGAGCATATCAATTTATCACCTATCTTGTACAATATTTCTCTATTTGACCATTGTTATCTTGTTTAATCTTATACTCATTTATTACCAATATGTTTTTTTTTCTATTTGAAAATGGAACAAGTTTCCATGTTTTGTTTATGTGCAAACCTTCAACTATTTCCTACATTATTGTCATCCATAATAAATAATTTTGGCTATTTATAGCCTCCTAAAAAGTTTATGGCTCTCCATCTTCTATTAAAAAACAATATGCAATATTATTTGTTATAACATATTCTAAGTGCTAAGATGGTTTTGTTGTCTGGCGCATTGAACATTGAATTTTTATATCATTGGTTTTGTTTGATTTTTGCTCTTTATGCTTTGGTACTACTTCAAAAGAGTCTTTTTGTTTTTGTTTTTATTTTGTATAAGTTATAATAGTTCCTTTAAAGTGTTGTATTTTTGTTGATCTTGTAGTATGTCATCTACAAATATGATCTTTTTATTAATTACAAATTTATAGACAATGAGATACCACAAGTGATACCTTTTAACTACATCAACATATCTCAAATATATATCTTGGATTTTGGATCTAGCTTTGTTTTATATTGGGAATCATACATTATGTATGAATGACATCTAAATACATGTAAAGAAAATATTATCTTGGTTTTCCAGTTTATATCTATATTGGTGTTTTATCCTAAATGTAGCCGATGTTGACTGATTTATGATATAATAAGAGGTCTTGATTATTTTTATCATAAATGACTTTGCTAGACTTGCAATTCTCAACATAAATTTTATTCTTTTTAGTAAAGTTTTTTTCATCAACTCCACCACAATATTTTTGTTTTGAGGTGTATATGCAATAGTAAATTGTCTTTAATATCTTTTTAGCTTATAAAATGTAAGAAAGTTATCAATGGTATATTCTTCATCATTATTATTCTTTAAACACTTATTTTTTTTTTTTAGGATTCAAGTTCCACCTATGATTTACAATCTTTAAATATTGAAAACACATCTAATTTTTTCTTGATTGGATATACTTATAATCTTTTATAAAAGTCATCAATAAATGATACTTAATAATTTGTTTTTTCTTGGAATGACACTAATAGACCCCACATATACATCTAAATGTATCAAGTCTATGATATGTTCTATTCTACACAATAGCTTTATTAAATTTCAATCCATATTGTTTACTTGTAATACAGTGCTCATAAAAAGAAAAAGTCACTAATTTGATTTCAGGACAAAGATTACAGCATGAAAGAATCTTTAAATTTTGTTTTGAAATATGGCCTAATTTATGATGCCATATAATGATTAATTATCCTTGGTTGGTTATAGATGTAATTAATAAATGTGTCTACCTCTTGCAACGTCTCTCGTAAAACTAAATATAGATCTGGAACTATCTTTTCTATCTTCATCACTATAAGCATGCCTTTGATAATTTTCAAGATCTCTTTTTTTATATAAGTTTTGTAACCAAGATCACCTAATTGTCCAAGAAATAATATATTTTTCTTCAAGCCTTTCAAATATCGTAACCCTTGGACAATGTAGATGGTACCATCAAATATTCTCAACCTAATAAAACCAATACCATTGATTTTTAAGGCATGGTCATTTCTCATGAACATAGACCTTCTAGAGACAAGTTGATATATGTGAAACTAGTCTCGATGAGAGGTCATATGCCAAGTTGGTGTTTGACCCATTATCTAAACATCATTGAAATTCTTATTACCATTAGAATTAGTTTATACTCTGTATTATAAAATTTTTCTAGTATTGAAGATACTCGCAACACATATTTAAGAACTTAATGTCATTAAAGCTTTTTATACATTTTTATCCTTTAATTAACAATTCTTTTTAAAGTGCCCTTTCTTGCCACAATTATAACATTTAAAATTTTTCTTGCTTCTTGACTTTGATTTACCAAGGTTGTGACTCCTAGTACAACCACATTTGACTGATCTCCCTTTCATAATCAATAATGACTTTATTTAGTACGAATTTGCCAATTTATCTTTCTTGTTTTTGCATTTAGATTATTCTACCAAAACAACAACTACAACAACATCAAAGCTTAGCATGTTAATTTTCCACTATTTTATGATCCATTATTGTAATTAAGTTGGGAAAATAATATATTTAGATTGTTGATATGACTTGTCATTGATGTTGATTCATATATACGAAGAGTGTAGAACCTCCTCTTTAAGAATATATTATTATGAAGTGACTTGATCTCATACAATCTAGTGAGTGCATTCCACATTTCTTTTGTTGACTTCTTCTTTGTAACGGTTTATAGAACTAAATCTACTAGAATTGGGTGTAAGCTGGCAACAACGTTGTCGTCCATCTCCTTTCAATTTTCATAGTCTATTCTTGCTAGCCAGACATCTGTAATTGCTTTAAAACAATATCTTTTCTCAAAATTGCCTTCATTTTAAATTTTCATTAGTCTTATTGAACTTCTCTGTGTCATACTTTGTCATCATTTACTCAACTATCATTATTTAACTATGAACCATAACGTATACGAAGATAGTACAATGTAAATAATATTTCCATTAAGTGTGTTCCTAGGAAATATTAGAGGAATCACAAATGATCCCGCTTAAAACTCAATCTCCTCAGACATAACTTTCTAGACCCTATCTATCTATCTACCATACTAACTTTTTATATGTGTAAATTATAACATTGTATATGTAAACAATACCAGACATGAATAAATAATTTCAACCAATGGATTTGATACCACTATTAGATGCGAAAGACAATAAACAGCTAAAAAAATAAGATAAAATAAAAAAAGACACACAAGAATTTACATAACTTACCTAAATTAGGCTACATTCACATACGAGTATACAAGAATTTCATTAAAAAAAAGAGAGAGAGAGAGATTACAACCACTTTACAGGAGATGAGAGTGATTATCATTCTCTCTACTAGTAGTAAATACTTCACATAATCTTTTAATAAACACCTTACAAAATGTATCACTCGCTTCTTGTGAAAGAACTCCTCTCTTTTTCATCGTCCAAGGAAAGTTTTAAGCTTTAGGATGAAACATCTTTCTAGATTAAGCATCCAGCTCTTCTCTTATTTTTCCAAATTGCTATAATAATTATTTTTATTTTTTAAAAATAAAAAATTAGGCACCAATTCGGTGCCTAACTTTTTTGCAGCTACACGTTTTTTACGTCAACTTATCCTAAACTTATGAAAACCAACCCTCTTGAAAGATGTGAAAAAAAGAAAAAGAAAAAATACGCAATTCAAAGTGTGATTTATCAAAGAGGAGTACGTTCAAGTGCTGGAGGCCATGGCCATGCTCGTGCTCATGCTCGTGCTCAATAATTAATATTCCCTTTGATTCAATTAATGGAGGGGTTAGGTCAACATAATAGTCGGCCTCGCCTTCTTTTTTTTATTATTTTTTTTCTCATTTTTCCAGCCAAGATAATCATTCAATAATGTACACTGACGTCGACCGTTTACTTCCAACGACCACTATCTCTAACCTTCTATTTTAGACTCTTCTAGTTACATCCTTGTATTTTATTTTATTTTGCATTTATGACCTTGTATTTTACCTATTTGTTTTCTTTCTATTCTCTTTAGATCTTTGTTGACGGTGTCTCTTTTTTCCTTTGTTCATGAGGTTGGACCTGGTCAAAGTACTGACGTAACGATTGAAAAAATAATAATTTTTTTATTTTTTAAAATGTATATTTTACATTATTATTATAGTATTGAAATGATTTAAAATCATAAAAAAAATTAATTTTAAATTAAAAAATCAAAGATTTTTAAAAGCTTTTTTTTTATATATATAAAAACATTGTAAGCCTACAAATCATAGTTTTTAGACCTGGTCCGGTTCAAGATCCGGGTTTCGGGTTTTGACCGGGTCACCAGGTTTTGACCGGATTATCGGGTTGCTCGGGTCAATTTTTTTAAAATTCAAAACGACGTCGTTTTAATAAAAGAACAAAAATCAACAGGTTGCGACCAGGTTAATCGGGTCATACCGAATTTTTTTTTAATTTTTTTTAATCTGGATTGACCCACCAGACCGAGAGGCTTTAAAACCTATGAATACATAAATCTTTTTTATATTACTATTTTCAGAGATTTCTTCAATGTCGTATAGCCTCAGACGCAAGTGTGTAGAAATCGAAGGTTGACGTGGACTGTTAAAAATGCTTAAGAAAGACGCGATCAATTAAAACAAGCATTTGAGAATTGGAACTCTCTTCACCCTTTGGATTTTGGGAATGTTTTTGCAGCATGTCTAAATCAAGGTAGGTTCTCATTTATTTTGGTTTGGGTGTCTTGCTGGGAAAGACTCGGCACCCAAAAAAAAAAATCAAAATGATTATTTTTTTCGGTTTTTTTTATCATTTATTTGGATTATTTGAAGAATTCAGAGTATCCTATTATTTATTTATTTTTGTTGACCGAAGTGTCCTATTATTATTATTTATTTATTTTTCACAAGAACACGCAATTGATATCTTTATTATAATAATTCTTGTTCAGGGAAATTGGGTATGGAGAAATAGACTATTTTCGATGTTTGAAGCATCCGTACAACAAGAAAGAAAACCCAAAACTCCAGCATAAGGATCCAATTGAGAGAGACAAACTAATTGAGGACAAGATTGATACTCACCAAATAGTCTGGAGGTTTGCCTTATGATTTAAATGTAGGGGCCCACCATCGTCAAAAGTCCAGCCTTACACGGTTTACCCATTCGTGGAACGCCAGTTGGCAACAAACCCCCACCAGGTTTCGTCTTCTCACAGAGACAATGATGCAATATAAGGGTGTGTTCATATGGTTGAAGTTGAGTGTTTTTTTATTTTTTTTTCATATTTTGTAGACTGGTTTTTTTAGTCCGTCCAGATCAAGATCCGAATTCTGAATTTTAACTTAATAATTCAAGTTATTTTTTTAAAAAAATTAAAATAATATTATTTAAAAAAATAAAAACCAACGAATTGCATTTAGATCTTACTAAATCAATCTATCAAGTTTTTCAAATTATTTTAAATTTTTATTTTTTTATTTTTTCTAAAATCTTGTCACATTTCAAAACTATGATTTTGTGTATGGAATTTATTAAAATAATTTATAAAAACCAAAAATAATTAATTTTTATAATTAAAGTTCATACATTATTAAATTATATCCAATTTAATTCTCCACTTCAATCACGAAAATAAACACACTCTAGCAAGACTTTTTACCTTCACTCCCTCTCTCTCTCTCTCTCTCTCTATCTTCAAACGACTCTTTCTTCCTACTTCACCTACAACAACCGACTTACCTTTTCTTTCTCTTGAAATTTTATCAATTTCAATTCTTTTCTTTCTCAATCCTTTGAACTCTCTTTCCCATGGCAACCCTGTTCAGTTCTGCTCATTCTTTTCATGTTCGTCACGACAAGTTTCCATTTTTGTTTTCGTTGTTCTTGTTTTTGCTGATAGAAAGCTGTTCTGGGTTTGGAACATTCGGTTTTGATATTCATCACCGGTTTTCTGACCCGGTTAAAGGGATGTTTGGTGTTGATGGATTGTTGCCAGTGAAAGATAGTGTTCCATATTTTCAAGTTATGGCTCAACGTGATAGAGTTATTCATGGCCGTAGATTGGCTACTAGTACTGGCGGTGATAATAAAAATAATAAAACACCACTTACTTTCTATTACGGGAACGAGACTTATCGGATTGATAGTTTGGGATTGTAAGTTCCTCTCACTTTTAGTTGAGTGTTTTTTTTCCCAAAGTTTTTGTTGTGTTTGGCTGCTGGGAAAGAAAAGAAAACGAAAGGAAAGGGAAAAGGAAAGGGTAACAGAAGGAACAGTTGTGTTTCCTTGTATAGCAACGGCCTATTTGGTTACATGTTTACTTCTCCTTTTGAGCATCAACTCCTATTAGGAAAAGAAAAAAAAAAACCTCCTAGTATTTGCTTTCATTATTTTTCTTTTTTTATTGAAATTAATTCTAAGGCTCAATTTTCTTGGCAACCAAACATGGGATTTAGGTTATTACGTGTATTTAGATGATTATTATTCTGGCTAATTTGTACTGTGTTTGTTCAAATTGTTTCAGTTTACATTATGCTAATGTTTCGGTTGGAACACCAAGTGTGTCATTTCTTGTGGCCCTAGACACTGGAAGTAACCTCTTGTGGTTGCCATGTGATTGTTCCAGTTGTGTGCATAGCCTAAGATCACCATCAGGAACGGTAGGTCAATTATTTTGAATTTTCTAGTTGATTCTAGTTCAATTGAGAACTTAATTTGATTTTGACATCAGCACTGTTGAGAATGCTTATGATTTTAGTTGTTGACGCTTGAATTCTATTTGAAGTTAAGCTGTCAATTTTTTGGTGTTGCTGTTTGACTGATGATGAATGCTTGCTCTGAGTGATTAGAGAATCCAGTTCTGCATCCTAGATTGCAGATAATTTTTAGCCACGAGTGACGATTTATCACCATTTGAATTTGGACTCTACTAACTGGAAAATTTTCAATTCAAATGAAATCTTGAATCAGCTGTTGTGGTGATTACATCTACTAATTTGATCGTTTATGATACTAGCACTTCCACAATTACCAACTTAGTTTTTTTTCTAAACAGGTAGAGCTCAATATCTACAGTCCGAATACATCCTCAACAAGCGAAAAGGTCCCCTGCAACAGCACCTTGTGCTCACAAACACTGCGTAATCGATGCCCTAGTGATCAGAGCAATTGTCCTTATCAAGTTGTATATCTTTCTAATGGCACTTCGACAACTGGGTACTTCGTACAGGATTTATTGCACCTGATCAGCGATGATAGTAAATCAAAAGCTGTTGATGCAAAAATTACTTTTGGGTAGGTAATTTCCACTTGGCTGTTATAAATCAGGAAATGCATTTCAGACCACCCACATGGATTTTGGAAATGGCATGATACCCAAGTGCCTTGATAGTGAATATGATAGAGTTGTTAGCCCTTGGTTTTAATTGGAGAACCTGGAGTAAGATTGGATATGGTTAACCCCAAGTACCAAAGTTCTTTCATATGGATTTTGGTGATGTGAAAGATCACTTGTATGCGAGAAACCACACTAGATGTCAGTCGTGCTATCAGAAACTTGAGGGCGTCTGGTGCATGTATTCTTTTTTTGATGGACTGGAATCATTTCTCTCATTTCCATAACCTTGCTCCTCATTCTTAATTATATTTCAAAATCTGTTCCAGCAATTTTTACTTATAAATGTGCTATGCTTTTGCAGTTGTGGTCAAGTTCAAACGGGTTCTTTTTTGACTGGTGGAGCTCCCAATGGCTTGTTTGGACTTGGCATGTCTAATATATCTGTGCCTAGTACTTTGGCACATAATGGATATACTTCTGGTTCATTTTCCATGTGTTTTAGCCCTGATGGGATTGGTAGAATCAGTTTTGGTGACAAAGGAAGCACAGGCCAAGGAGAAACGTCTTTCAATCAAGGGCAACCACGCAGGTGCTCACTTCTTGAATCTTGATGTGCAGACTTTTTCTTTTTTATCTGCCTTCCATGCCTGTTGTGCTTATTTTTTGAAAACTTGTTACCAGTTCGCTTTACAACATCAGCATCACTCAAACAAGTATTGGTGGACAAGTTAGTGATCTTGTTTATAGTGCAATTTTCGATTCCGGTACCTCATTTACATACCTGAATGATCCAGCTTATACACTTATAGCGGAGAGTGTAAGTAGTTTTAGTAGTGAGTCTTGATATTTGCTTGACTTCCTACCTTTTGTGTACTTATTACTTGTGCTATTTTTGCAGTTCAATAAGCTGGTAAAGGAAAAACGTCGCTCATCTACTGAAGTCCCTTTTGATTATTGTTATGATATAAGGTCATTTATATCCGCACAAATTCTCCCATTTTCGTGTGCTTAGTGTTCTGTAAAATCCCGCAGGCACTGACTTCCAATTTAAATGCAGTGCTAATCAAACTGAGCTGACAATTCCCGCAGTGACTCTAGTAATGAGCGGTGGAGACTACTTTAACGTAACAGACCCCATAGTACCAGTTCAACTTGCGGTAAGCATGCATCCATTTGTCTGTCTGATATCTTATTCCTGCTTCTTGGAAAACAAGTTTATTCTTGCGAACTGCAGGATGGTTCAGCTGTATATTGTCTCGGTATGATCAAGAGTGGAGATGTGAACATCATTGGACGTGAGTATCTTACTATCTATAGTTTTCCTTATTTTTGGAATTTATTCTTCATTACATTTTGTACCCTTTTTTAATTTATTAATTTATGGATTTGTGTTGGGGGATGTTTCTGGTGAACCATAATTTCTTTAATCTCATGCTAGACAAATAAGTTTTGCAAAGTGTGAAAGTTGGTTAGTTTTTGTTTCTTAAGATTGTTACTATTTTTTAAGATAAGACTTGGAAACAATAAACAAAACTTTGAATTAGCAAGTCTAAACTTGGCATCAATTTCTTAATGTGTGTAGTGAGAAACTGTTCCTTACATTATCAAAACTTATCTCCTTGCAGAAAATTTCTTGACTGGTCATCGCATAGTTTTCGATCGCGAGAGGATGATTTTGGGTTGGAAGCCATCTAACTGTGAGTATTTTTCCCATTTTGGATTGGATCTCTAAAATCAAACACCATTTTTCCTCTTCCTTTCGTTACTAGTTGTTCTACCTAATGTGATTTCTTTTTGTCCCCAGGTTATGATAACATGGATACCAACACTCTGGCTGTATCCCCAAATACTGCAGTACCTCCTGCTACTGCAGTTAACCCAGAAGCCAAACAAATACCAGCACCATCACCTCCTGGTGGGAGTCATTCACCGCGGTCCAAACCGTTTAATTTCACATTAATGATGACCCTAGCTCTATTCCTTGCTATTGTTTGATTTTTTTTTCTTTTTCTTAGTGTTCACAACTTCAGGCATTCGTTTTCCAGTTATTGTATACACCAAGATGGAAGCATTTTTGGCTTCCTATTATTTTTTATTCTTAGTCTTAGATCATAGTAACATGACTCGATGCTGGGGTTGTAAATATATTTTGATTATAAACAGACAATTGATATGATACAGTTAGAAGATTACATTCTGGTTATAGCTCACAGTGCACTTCTGTATCGTTCATGTCCCATTTCTCTTTCTGAGAGTTAGCATCTGTCCTTCCAATCGACTTGTAGTGAGAAGAAAAATACTCGTAGCAGCTAACCCAAAGGAGGCCAGAAAGGTCAAAAGGCCGGGCCACTAGCAACCCCATAAATAAGCATATTAGGAAAAAAACCTCTTTTCGTGCTTTTATTCAACTTTCTTGCACTCTATGAATAATCTGTCAACTCTCTTTGAAATGCAATCAACGGATAGTTAGTCCTCTATCCTGAATAGATCTTACAAGCTCCAAACATGAAATACGATCCTAAACACGCTTCCACAGGCATGATAAGGAAACTCTACCAGCCAAAAAAATGGGGGGCAAAAGCCTTCCATGAGTTGCAACGATATGAGCAGACTGAATTGCCTTCACTTCCCATCTGCTCTTGCACAACATTGCGAGCAGAAAAGAAAAATAATCTCAAATTCTCTGCTATTCATTTTTTCAAAACTTTGGCCTTCTTCTTTGCTGATTGAACCAAGGTTGAGAGCTCAGGCTTCTCCGTTTCTTTCAACCCTTTAGGCTGCAATTTTTTATCCTTGGTGTTGGAGGACGACTGAACTTGCTTGGACTTCATCTTGATGGATCTTACCAACGTTGATAACTCGTGCTTCTCTTTCCTTTCTGGCAAACCATCGGATATCATATACTCATTTCTGTCCATTGCAGGATCATCAGATAGCAACTGAGCTTTTTCAGCCTGTTTCTCATTCTCTCCTTCCACCAATTGTTGCTCACCACTCTTCTGTGGTTTCAGTGCCAGCTGCCTTGCATAGACTGCACTCCTGCAACACCAAAAACAGATTTTAGTTACAGTACAAGAAGCAGGCTATTAAAACCTTCCAAATCAGTAGTGGAGGACAACCAGTTTGCAATCAATAACATTGGAATAATCATTAGCATACTTGGGCACAAGCTAGCAGTTTGATCAACACACATCACGATACCATGTCCAGTAGCTTGAAGAAATCAAGTAGTACAGAGGAAGTACCTTTTGAACTGTGGATCTGTGGGATCCAATGCAAAGAGAGGTGAAGTGAAAAGAGCAGAAAACCGAGGGTCATCCAAATTAGAAGTGGGTATTTTGTCCTCATCAGGAACTTCTTTTCCCCTTTTCCCTTTTGCCTTTTTAGGTTTTAAATTATATCCCTTCAGACCTTTTTTGCCCCCCTTATCATCAGCAAGTAGTAACTCGAGCTCTGCTTTGCTTGCCTCTGCCTCCCTATCTGTATCCTGAAGTTGCTTTTCTTCTTTGTTTTTCTTACCTTGGTAGTCCTTGCTGTTAACTTTTTTGACTGATGGCTCTTCAATAAAGAAGTCATCTGGTTGTTCTATCCCTTCCATTCCTTCTTCATCAGTATCACTACTGTCCTCTTCTGAAGAATACTTGGATTGATTTTTTCGAGCCTTCTTTTTCTCACGCCTTTTCCTGAGATATGCCTCCCAAACAGTTTCTGATTTTTTATCCTTCTTTTCTAGGATTCGCTTGCTTAAATCCTCTAAGCCAGTATTGAAAGTAACCTCCATATCCTGACCCTCCTCTTGGTCTTCATCTGAACCATCACCAGACTGGATTAAAGCACGGTACTTGTCTCGTTTCTTATGCTTTTTATCTGATTCATCTTCCATGTCATTATCAGCTTCATCATTGTCAGATTCACTCTCATCAGAAGCTAGAAACTCCTTCAACTCCAATTCAGCTAGCTATATGAAAAAAGACACCGTGTCACTATAGAAGCAAAAAGAACAAACCAATTTAACAACTCAAAAGCTTTTCTATCAAGTTGAACAGAGCATTATATTGATTCCCACTGTTTCTGGCATGCAAATTTGTCTTTGATTTACTAATTGTTGCTTCTTTCACATATCTTATGACAAGGGCTTTCATCAATGCTGAGTTATAAATGCAAATATATGATTTCAGAAGATGGTTGAACATAAACCAAGAACCACATGACTTTCAGAAAATGGTAAAATATAAGGAATATATATTTGCAAACCAGTAGATCCAGAGTACAGGCAGGAAATTGGCATTCCTTTACATTTTTCCTTACAATTTTTAATTTTAATCGAGTATATTCATTAAAGAAAATAAAAATCAAGTAGCATCTCAAGTCAGACAGTGAAAGAATGCACTTTCTATTACTCATTCCAGTCAAATATATGATTATAAAAATTCACAGCGAGTATCCAGCACAAGTGAAGAGGTAGACTCGGATCAAGCTACCTACCTGGTCAGCATTAAATTTTTGTTTCAAGGTCTTCACACGCTGTGGTTCATCTTCATCCCAAGAAACAGGAATGTTACTGTGCTGCAGTGCTTTAGTATGGAAATCCAGCCCCTCATAGCCCAAAGGCGCCTGAGCAAAAAGTGTAGATCATAAGCACCAGTAGTTTCAGCCTCCTTTTTTATTGCTAAATTATTTAGAATACAAAATTTCAAATGCAGGAGAAAAAAAAATATTTTTGCTTCTGCAAAATGTACTTTTAATTTGTGCACATAATGGTCCCTATAGAAACAAATTTCCTGGCCTTGGATGCATATTTGGCCATGTAAGACTCTGTCAATGTACATGCAATTATCATGAATACAGAAACCCATCATCAATAGAGAATCGAAACACATATACCTCTGTGGCAACATCACGAGGTGGGTGTTTAAAATCCATAGAGTCAGGAATAAATCTGAGATCAAGCACATTGGAAGATCTTTCAAACTCAACTCCATCACAAGATTTGTAAAGATAATCTGCTGTTGCAACTGAATCACATTCCACCACAGCATAGTAGTACCTGAGGAGAATGGCACCCACAATAAATCCATAATCAAAGAAGGAAAAACAGGGGTGGCAGTCGAATGTACTGAACAGTCAGCGCACTGCGTGTTAATGGAGGCAGCAACCACAATTTTGCATCTAGATTGGGCAAGTACAGATTAGCCAAAGACATCGTTGCACATATATTGGGAAAGTACAGATCAGTCCAATTTCTATTTCAAAAGAGAAACAATTACGAACATGATATACTAAAAAGTCACCATTAGCACACAAGATCCCTACAAATGACATTTAAGACCAATTAACTTGCAGCTTGGTGGTGCTCTTACATAAGCAAGATGGGTTAGGTCTCAGATTCAAGTCTCACCTTTGTCAAACCTCTAATAAAATCAGAGCCACCCATAAAAAATGATGTTTAAGAGAAATACAATGTCACAATATCATTCCCAATAGAATACATGACTGGCAGGACATATAAAACTGCCTAAGCAATAAAAAAGTTCTGCTATAGCAAGAGTGGCAGCCAAAGATGCATAATGTGCTTCATTCTAATAAAATACATAACAAACTTGGCAGAAAGGAAGGTCCAGGGTCTTTTCCTTCAATAGACCTGATTAAATTAGCCTTGTAAGCAACATGCTTCAGTAGAAATTTCTGTCCACCTTATCTGAACAGTTAAACATGAGGTCACTTGTGGAATAAAATGTACAAGCCAGTGATTAATTGGTTATTTTTATGCTTAGCTGTCTTCCTTTAAAAGACCCAGGTTGGAGAAGGATTAGGCTCAATGATGTTCTTGAAAACTTTTAGCAGGAAGAAATGTGTAGAAAAAGACACACGATTACCTTAGCCTACTTTTCTCATAAGCACGCAGCTTGTCATAGTCAATCTCATCATTGTCATCATCATCTTCATCGCTTTTCTCATTTTCATCATCGAATAAGCCAACAGGGCCACGGACTTCTTCCTCTTTCATACGCTGAAGTCCAAATTCAGATGGGTAGACACTGACAGACAAAATTTGTCCTCCTTTTGGAAGAAATGAGCGTAATACAACGAATAAGTCAACCGCCTAGATTTTCAAAGAAAAAAGTCAGTTCAAGGGTATACCATACAAATACCTAGACGACAACAAAGTAAACCATGGAAGGATATAAACCGAAACTTATGCATAGAGCTCATTACAATAAGACAAGGCCCTCGTTACTAATAACATACTTATTCTTGCAAGCCCTCAGTCACAATTTCATTTTCACCTTTTAAAAATACTCTTGCATAATTGAAAAAGAAAGATGGGGAAGGCTAGCTGCCATGAGCAGGATATTTATTACAGCTCATGAAAGAACAAGAGATATGAAAAA
>Ga0325401_1003143_pt1 | contig 14989 bp, 11 predicted proteins | sample PopdelMetagenome_FD_205666 | JGI IMG/M metagenome (GOLD analysis project Ga0325401, IMG submission 205666) | Populus deltoides microbial communities from Bellville, Georgia, United States - Xylem-PdKOR-R2 | ecosystem: Host-associated > Plants > Phyllosphere > Stem > Wood/Secondary xylem | place...
TATTCATATGAAATAATAAACTAAGAGCCCATCCAAGTCAAGATGTTGATCAACCATGGTATAGCAAAGGGACAAAAGGATAAGATTTTCTAATAGATCACTGGTTTATTTCTACGGAAAAAAGCATAAGCTCAATGATTATCTTCTAACATACAACTGTGGAGCTTGGCTTCCAAACAAGGCTCTGCTTCTCTGATTCCCATGGCACTGAAGCCGGATTTACATGGTGTTGGTTTACATTATATGAAACACATCATTCTATCATCAAATGATAAAAAGCAAGAAAATAAATTCACAAGTAGATTCATCATTCATTAAAAGGAAAATGTCCAGATTAACTTACAGCTGGCTCCCAGTGCTGAGGCCTGACAGAGCTTTTGCAAGGCTTTGGACATCCTCGTGCACCAAGCGGCCGGCAACTATTTCCTTAAAATGGGGATGACTTCTCAGGCTGTAAATACAAATCTTCTATTCAGATTATAATTGATGAAAGCATATAGCCCTTAAGGATGAGGGAGGCATAAAAAGTTGATACTGTAAAGAGCGAAAAAGAAATCACCTCTTCCAGAGCTCTCCAGCATACCAGGAATCAAGAAAGAGTTCTAAACCATAGGCAACAAGGAAGTCTGCCCTAGAATCATCTTTAGCCTGACGGATTTTTCTTGCCATTGTATCCTTCAGGCCAGGGCTACCAGATATTATAACAGCTCCATCAATCTGTGAAATATATGTTTACATTTGTCAACTATATAACCACAAAATCCTCAGCTCAAATGGAAGGAAATCTCCGATAACAAGAGTATACCTTATGACCAAGCCTTAGTGCCATGTGCAATGCAATCCTAGCTCCCATAGAATATCCAACCAGGGTAACCTTAAAAGGAGTTATGTCTTGAATCAACTTATATAATACATCTGCAACTATTTCAATTGACAAAGGTGCTTCCTCTTGGGCTCCCTTACTACCATGATTTTGTATTTTTGATCCCCCATGTCCCGGAAGATCAATTGAAATGCATTTTGCTGATCTTGAGATGGCCTTCATGATGGGGACCCAATCTTCACCAGTTCCAAGAAATCCATGAAGAAATATAACAACATTATCCTGCAAGGAAAAATAATGCCAGAGTCGGCACTGATACATGGATAAATTGAAGGCAATGTACAAGCCTACATTAATGCCTTGATAATTGGAATGAAACCATAAAAAGAGAAAACAATGGTATGGAAATTTTCAAATAGCAGACAACCACACACGTAACACAAAGCAGCTCATAACTCAAGATTGAAGATGCCACCTCAGTAAAGAGAACACCAAAAACAGCCCAAACATAATTTTTAAGAGGGTAAAAAAAAAATAAGAGCCATGTGAGACATGAAATCATGAGGCTCCTGTACTTACATTGCTTTCTTGTCCAACTTCATGAACTTTGATGGAGTAGGAAAAATTCTTTGAATTCACTGTCAAATGATATCTATGAACTTGCTCTTCATTAAAAGTTTTGTGAATAACATTGTTATTGACTTGAAAGTTCTGTAGGAGTTGAATGGAAGCAGCAACAGATGCTCCGACAAAGCCTTTACATTGATCATAATGAATCCCAAGAGGTATAGCTGTGACATCTTGTTTAAGCCATCTATAAGTTCCAAGACCATGGGCTATAGATGGCCTGGTTTCACGGTTCATAACTGTATAAACAGCATTCAGCTGCTCCAGGTAATAGGAGAATAGAATATAAGTTGACAAACCTAAGCCACTTTCAAATGCAGCACTAACAACAGCCATTTTTCCATGCTTCTGTGCCCATCGTGCAATTAATGCTGCCTTTTCAAACCCACCAACAACACTTGGTTTGATAACCTAACAGAACCATAAAACAATTTCACTTCAGGATCTAACCAACAAACTAGCTTCGATTTATTGTAGAATTCTGGGTAAGACACCCATAAAGAATGAAACTAAGATATTACATTGTCTCTGAGGACTTTTAGTGCATTCATCTGATTTAAAGTTGTATAGATGGTTTTGTTTCCAAATATAAATGTTAAAAATAACAAAAATATCAATTTTCAACAGCAGATACTAATAATCGTGGATAAACTATTGGTGACAGCAATGATGAGGATCACGATAAAGACAAGGATGACAGTCATAAAACATTCTAAAAAACAACTATGCTCTCATAATGCTGCCAGTCAGTCTTTCAAAGCTTTTCATTAAGCCATCATAAACTAATTTGAACCTGTAATTGATATTGCTGCAAATACAGCCTATTATTAATGAATATATATTGTTCTCAATACTATCAAAGATATCTGGCCGGGTTAATTTCATGTCTACAAATCGTCTGCCTAAACTTCTCAAGTGAGTGCTTCATCTCAGTTAAGCTAAGCTACCAGTATCTCTACTTCCACATGAATGATGATCAAGATAAAGTGAATATTCAGCACCACTAACCACAGCAACTATTCCAGGGTGAGTATACTTTGCAAGCATTTTAAGATGACTTTCTTGAAAATTGTCGATAGTTTCATCAAGAGCTGCAGGTAAGCCAGTTTCTTCACAGAACTTCACAATATCATCAATATTCTCAACAGGTTCCTGAAATAAGGAAATTAATCAGTAAAAAAAAGTACAAATATTACCTATGGATAGCTTGTTAATAAGCACCATTAAGGCCCAAATTGAATGTATTGAAAGAAACATATTGTTAGATTGGCAATAGTGACTATAAACTTTGCACAGAGATATCCCAAGGAGTTTTGTACAAAGTATCATGAACTAAACTACTAAATCCTCAGGACAACGAAGCAGCATGGATCATCCACCAGTTTCCTGTAAATTATACCTCAATATATTGTAGGTCACAATCTTTTACAAGGAAGCCAAACTGGATAGCTTCTTCATAGGTCCATTTTCTGTTGGCATCCGCACGGAGTTCAATACATGGACCAACTTCCTTTCGTACTTTGCATATAACTGTAGCATCTTGAATGGGATCTGCCCGACGTGCAACCTGTTAGGAAAGAAATTCAAGCTTGTAAGCTAGTGGTAATCTAAATTGAGTTACCAATAACAATATAATAATATGAAGCAAAATTAGCTTTGTGAAAAGTTAAAAAGTTTTGTAGTTATTGACAGCATTCTAGCAGTTCCACTACGACTTACTTTGAGTTTTATTGCAGTAAATCCTTCTTCAACAAGTGAGGAAGCAATATAAGCAACCTCAGTGGGAGTCCCGTTAGAATCAATAAGGGCACATATCTTAACGCTTGACTTTTCATAAATTTCCTCATTTATCATCCAAGGTTGAAGCATACTTATAAAACTGGAACCTTGACTTACTGCTATGGCATTCAAGATAGCCATTTCAAGACCACATCTAACACTTGGAAAGATTGAACATTCCTGAGTAACAACAATGGATCAAATGTGCATTAGCCCACCACAGAAGGAGCATGACATACATCTCATAACCTTTTCCCTCTGGTTTGCTTGAAACTAAATGCACTAGGCATGCACATATGTGCATAGAAATTGGAGATATATATACCTACCATAATTCCTAAGTTGCTCCATATCCAAGAAGTGAAAGAGCCTTTCAGAATGGGAAGGGAAACATTAATCTTGATTCCTTTAATGACATGAAGAAGAAATAGAAGCTGCTCTTCTACATCCGCCAGTTTTTCTTTGTGGATTTCAAGAGGTGCAACCTGTTCAATGACGGTAACAAAGGATAAAGTAATCCTCAAATTTGGAAGAGGTTACAGAAATAAAGGACAATATTTTACATTTAACATTTGTTTCTTTAAGGTACAGAAATGCCATAGGATAAGGGACTTGTATGAATGTCAAAAGAGTTGAGAAATTTTAATTAAGAAAAAACCATATTCGAGAGGGGGAAGGGGTATTGACATTGTTTGCAATCATACCTGAGATATAATTTTGCGTTCAAACTCTGTTCACCTAACAAAAAGGAAAGCTAAACATGCATGCTCCTCCAATTACAATTTTTCTCCCCTCTGGCTTTCTCACCCATACAATATGCAAGTTTCTAGAAAATTGTGCTATTTCCAGGTGTCAAATGTCAATATCAAGAAAGGAAAATTGAACAGGCATAGTTTACTAGGTTTCACAAGAGAGATGTATACCGCTTATAAATTTTGAATACATTTTATAGCATCAAACTGGCCAAAGAGCCAGGAAAAAACCATTAAGGACGTGATGAATCCAAATCAATGTATGATTTCTTATGCCATATTTTCTACAGCATTGTAACCATCACTCTAAATGTCTAAATAAACTACATGGCAGGTCCACTTATTTATGTTATGAGTAGAAATCTTTGGTTTTCTAATGCGTTTGTTTTCTAATTTCAAGTGACTGAAATACACTACAATTCCCCAAAATTAGATGACTTGCACTTCACTGAGTCACAAGGAGATAGCAAAACTGAAATTCATAATCAATTGCTCATTGACTGAAAATTTATCACCATTGAAATGATCATATTGCTCAACATTATCTTTCAATGACCACAATCCACCAATTCTGCACAACTAAACTTTAGCAATATTAGACACAAGTACTATATGCTAACCATTCACATTCCTCCTAATAATTCAACCTCAGATAAATGACATGTTAACCAATATACTATACATTCAATTAGAGTAGTGAAAACACCAAAAATTTTGTGTAAACAACAGCAACAAAGCAGCATGATATGGAAACATCAGGAATACAATCTTACAAACGTCACAAGTAGAGATTTTCACATGGAGCCCAAGAGGAGAAGAACAAGGGAAAAAATAATAGTTGAACAAGAAATGAAAAGTTAAACCCAAAACCAACCTCACCATACCCAACACTTCCATCTTCGAGAGACACGGATAAAATATAACCTTCCCTATGGAACTCATTCTGATGATGATCAACAGAGCTCGAGGTAGGAGGAGCACAGAGTTGAATTCTGTCACACAAAATAATAGAAGCTTGCAGCCTAATAATGTAAAGTTCATGATGTGGAAGCAATTTAAAATATTTATTCGTCTTAAAAAAGCCTAACCTGTACAGTGAAAAATCCATTTTATGGATCTTGCAGAGAAATAACCCATCTGAATTGGAAACTCGAACAGAAAGCCTTGAGAGAATGCTTAAAGCATGATCTGCTGCTTGCAGTGCAGATTTTCTTAAAGTACTGAAAGAAGAACCATTTGTCAGTGGACTGCACAAGTAATTAGATGTTGAATTTTTCTAAAAAGGACAATCACAAAGCAAACTTCAACCTGTGGAAGGTTGAATTGGCACCAATGCTGCTCTCCACTTCAATTACGCAATCTGTCTTCTCATGTTCAAATTTAAGTAAAGCCTCTTGAAGTTCCACCTTCGTCTTCACTCGTAAATGTCTCACACTGCATGCCATTTAGTGAATTTAAATTGGATTTAAAAAAAAAACCATTTACACACACACACACACAGTTTCAATGGTATATATTCAACAAAATGTCATTTCAAGATTTGAAAAAAATATAGAGATACACTTGGCAATTTGTATGAAGAAACAGGCAAAAAAGTGATACCCCCAATCTTAGAGAAGCAAGAACTTCATTTCTCAGACACAAAATTAGATAAATTTGAGACTATTAAGGCATGACCATAATATTTCAGAACTTCATTTCATGTCACATATGAACCATATGGTCATCACTATTTCAAGAAAATCTCTTGGCATTTTAATACTTAAAATCAACTAAATAAACCAGTAAAAAATCAGATTACATATAAAGCCATGTGATACATGACAGGAGCAAACTCAGACAAGCATATTTCAAATACAACCAGCTAAAGTTTGATTTTTTTACCTGTGTGCCGCACAGAGTTTATGAATTGATATTCTATGGGAAGTGTAGAAATACTGATCCAATATTCGAGGGTCAGTTTTATCTGCAATAGGAAGGAGGCTGAAAATTGCTCCACCATGATTGTTTATCACAAGTATCCTCATTGGTTTCCTTGACACCCTTCAGAAAGTCAATCCTTTAAAAATTAGTATAAAAATTGACATCCTTCAGAAAGTCAAATCCTTGTAAAAACTAGTTGGGTTTGGCCATGTAGATTGTTTTGCATGTAACATTGTGCTGCTTAGTATAAATTAGATAATTGAGAGAACATCAATGATAAGTTAGGTGTATTGTAAGACTACTTTGAGAACGAAACCAAGCAACTGCTGCTAAATATATGAAGACACCTGTACATGAAATTGTTACAAGAGTAATTGTTCCTGAGATTCTAGTTTGATTAAATTGTGACTATAGCCCTTTTAAACCAACAGAATAGTTCCTGAGATACTGTGGAGCAGAACTTTAGTCCCTCCACAGTTTATCATGCCTCATGCAATGCCACACAAGGACTACTGATGCTGGTTTTCAAAGCACAGTGATTGAAGTTAGCTGCATCAAGATCTTAAGGACTTCAAAATCATTCCTTTTACAACATCAATAAATCTCAAGAAAATCACACAAATCCACAAAATAAAAAGTATATCGTGGACCTCTGAGTCAAAATTGCCAAGCCATTTGTATCATGAAGCATAGAAACATCTCCAACCAAACAAAGCACCTACACATGATTACCAAAGTATGAACGGATGTAAGTTCATGAAAATTATAAATACAAAATAGTGCAGACAGATATATCAACTAATAGGGTGAAAAGGAATGCTTGAACTCAAGAACTGAATGAGTTAAAGCACGGACTATTACTGCAATGAAAACAAATTTTACACACTAACTTGTTTATTGCATCCAACAGCAAAACCAATTGCTGTGCTAAGCAAACCATCAATACCACTAGCTCCCCTGTTGCCAGCCACTCTTATCCCAAGATATGGAAGTTCTGAGTCTAACATCATATGTGCAATGCTATGAGCATGAGTTTTACAATTGTGTCCATACATGTCTGCATCGCGTATTACCATGCTGTTGCCAACAAAAAGAGCAGACTCGGCTGAAAGAGCTTCTGTAATTACATGTGCAACATGAGGCTCGGTTAATGAGTTCTCTGCGTTAATTTGAAATGATATATCCCAGGCAACCTGCAAGAAAAAAGACAAAAACATTAGAAAACATACATACAAACATAAGAAATAAAAACATGGCATGCTGCCATATAAGGAATGTTAACTAGAATATTTGTTTACGTTGACAATGGCAACACCAACTCACATGATCATCAAACTGTCAGAAGACTAAGATCGACAAGAAAGTTTAAAATACTAAAATAGCATCATAAGGTTAGATCAAATACCATTGTATTCAAAACTCGTAGAAAACCACACCATTTGCTGTTCCTGTGTGAAAATTGAGCTTTCATTAAGCTGTCAGCAAACTGACGAATGGAGCACTGCACTCTGTGTGTTACAAAATGTGATGGATCGTGACGGCACGGGTGGTTGTCAGCTAAGATATATGTGCACGGAAAACATTCTTCCACCATTTGACTAACACGCTTGCTTGTTATCCGGCTTCCAATCTGTATATAATTCAGAACAAGAAGAAATAATTGATGAATAAAAAGGATTAACTTGTTATGGAATCAGTACATACAGAATAAGTCCAAATAGGGTACTGTTTTCGTTACAGATGTGCATAAAAATCTTTTTATTTATTGGAGACATGTAATGGTAACTGTGGCATGAGATAAGACTGGCAAAATTGTGAATTTCAGAGTAATACCATTTACTAGTGTCTTGCCAGCTCTTTCATCATAAACTTATCAAAGAGCACCTTTCGATGCTGCCCAGAATTTCACATCTTTTTCATGCTTAAACTTCTAAGGAAGTAATTTGAATTAAATCAAATGCAGTAAATTTAGTACTCAAATTTGACCGCTATCATCTTGGTAACCAACTTCCTTTAATATGTCTTGAACTTCTAAGGTAGTAATTTGAATTAAAATCACACACAGTAGACTTCATAAAAAAAAAACCAATTCGTTTATACCTGAACAATCACATCAAAACGAATCCAACCCCTGACCCATTCCGACAGTAAAGCATGGTCTAGATGATCAACAAATAAAACATTCTCTTCAATTTCAGGAAGAGAAGGAAGGAGCTTTCTTAATCTTAGCCCTGATAAGATGTCAGCTACAACAGGCCACTTAAGGTGTTTAGCCAAGAGAAGAGCCGCCCATATTTCATCTTCTGTGTGAATTGCACCAAGAAGTAAAAGCCCTCTATCAGTCCCTTTAATTATTTCAAGAACCTCTGCCATTGGGACACAAGCACCATCTTTACATGCAAGAGAATTTTGCAATTGAATATATTTAGTGAATGGTTCGGCACCAGAGATCCAAATATCCAATCCTTTTAAACAGCTTAACATCCAATTGTCTGAACTATCATCCAGAGGCTCTCTGAAAGGACAATTAATATGAACAGGGCCATATGGCAAAGAGGTTGCCCAATGCACAGCGGAGTCAATTGTCGTAAGCACCATCCGCGCAGGAATATTATCAGTGGGTGCAGGAAGACTGAAGGTGAACCTCACAAAAGAACCAAAATGGTTCACCTGACATACATTTCAACCATGTGGTGCATGAGTTTTTCAACCCAAAAAAAAAACAATCTGTTGCGAATTACAAATTTGGATAAAATTCATAATTGTATACCTGATTAATTGCTTGGTTTGCCCCAGCATCAAGAAGCTCAGGAGGACGATCTGCAGTCAGCAATAGAAGTGGCACAAAATCCTGACTAGCTTCCACAACCTGTAGTTGTTGCTAGTCAAAACTAATCTCATACATAATACTGAAAATGAGATGAATATTTTAAAATATAAGGTAGGAATACACTGGAAAGAAACAATAGCTCATGAAGCTGTGCATGCAAGAAAGAGAAAAATAAGAAGTTTCACGCAAAGTGTGGCAGTTAAAAATTGTGTCTCGCAACCACAAACTTGAAAGGTTGAGCCAGCCTAAAAGATGATATGGAATTAACACATGTTTTATGCATATTAGGAAAATGAGTAAATAAGTGCAAAATCATTGGACTGTGAAATGCCCTTTGCTCCCAATAAATTAAGCTTCTGGTATTATGCTTCTTCTATGAAACTCACAGCAGGAAGAAGATTTGAAACTGCAGTGCCTGATGATGTTATGATGACTGCTGGTTTATGAGACCCCTTTGAATAACCAACAGCATGAAATGCAAGAGAGCGCTCATCAAAGCATGAAATACATGTTGTTAGGGGATGAGTGGAAGCAGCGATGGCAAGAGGCGATGATCTTGAGCCTGGAGCTACACAAAAGTACTGAAAGAAAGTATCAATCAGACATGTGGAACAAAATAGAAATTCAACAGATGAAAATTCTTGCTCACCATTATACCAAGACGAGAACATTCTTCCACTATAAGTGAAGCCCAAAGAGCATTGATATTTGATTGATCTTGCAGAGAGTAACTTGTTTCACCAGCATCATCCAACTGATAGTCAAAAGAGAGAGATACATTGAACAATCATTTCCCAGCTTTGTTCTTTCTAAATTTTCAAAATGCTTTGGTATGCAGCACATTGTTGAATTTAATCAGTTATATGTCAATTAATGCATTTAGCTGGGGCCAAAGAAATGTTTGATTTTGAGCTAAATTGTCTGTCGTTTTTCTTTTTTCTTTTTGAGAATGAACTAAATTGCCTAGCTTCTGTATGGGTTCATAAGGGTGTAGAACTTTATACCCAAGAAGCACCGAAAAACTTCCAAATTTTTGAAATTCTATTTCAATGTTTATCATGCCATATATTGCCAATTTTTACTCAAGATTTCTATTCTTTCAACACAAAGAATATGCATGATATAGATTAGATTGACGATTTGCTTACTAAATAGGGCCTAAGCAAATATATGTTTAATTTTGAACGAAATTGTCCTTTTTTAACACTCAAATTTGAAATTCCCTTTTGATGTTTATCATGCCATATAATGTCCAATACTTACCCATGATTTCTGTTCTGTCAAGAATCAGAATACGTATGCATGGCCATACCACACTAGGTTGATGAATTACCAACAAAATAGCTAAAGGAAGTATCTTGTAATTCTGCAGTTAGACAACGAAATTGAGAAATTTCATGTCCAGCACATTCACATTTGGCCTTCAGAAGGTGCTACACTATATATTTTGTTATTAAGAGTACAAAAAGCAGAATGCACACCCTCCAAAAACCAAAAAATATAATATCAATATAAGTGACCATTTAAATCCCTATTGAATCTCAGTTAAGAAACTCCTGCTAGCATGTTTTCTCACTCTAAATATCTCCAATGTGCAAACAAGTTCAACAACAAATAATTTTCAAATTAGCTAACATAACAGTAACATACCATGTTACTCAAAACGCCTACCACTGGTGAAAGCCTGAAACAAAACTGAGTGGAAAATTTGGTCCTTCTCTGCAATGAAAATTTAGGAGATATAAGAATTTCAAATTGTCTATAAATGACCATCAAATTCACCACTCAATGGTAAATGTGCCGCTTTTGTAAAAAAAAATTGCATAATACCAGATAAACAAATCAGAGATCAAGAAAAAATGAAGGGATGAACAATTACCAGGAAAAAGGGGATACCAGTTCTGCGGTGTCAGCCTGATAATCCCTTCTGTCCAAAAACAGAGCATCTGTACAAGCCTGAAAAACCATACTGCTGAATTACTGAAAAGAGGAAAGACAGACATATCTGACTTCATAATTTAATTGTTTAAGGTTATGAAAATCAGATGTATATGTGATGATTAACAATACATTAAGACACAAAAGAAGGAAATCAAAGAATCAATTAGGTTTTATGAATGGACTATCAACTTCTGGAGGCTGTTTTCTCATCCACTAGTTTAGTGACAGAATGGAGAAAAGAGGAAAGATCTCCAAATGGTTTTTATAGATGTAAAAAAAGAATACAACATGATTACAAAGGAAGATTTGTAGTGAGAGTCTAAAAATGATGGAATAAATGTGATCAAAGATATGAAAGAACACATGGTAACAAGGTTGGGATTATGATTGAGGGTGAGAGTGGCGAGTTTCCAATTAAAGTTGGTTTGCACTTGCTATTTGAACCTTGAAGAAAATAAAATACCAATAGACTAAACTAGAATGAGGTAATTTAAGGTACTATGGTGCATAACAAATGAGGGTTGAGAATAAGATAGAACCTATAGAATGTGACTTCAATAAATCTAGAAATATACCAAGTGTATACACATTGTAAAAAGTGAGTACAAACTATCATGCCTATTAAAGAGGGATATAAAACCATTATTGAAACCTCACCTAATAACTTGCTTTTGAATAGAGATGGTTCTTTGATTTATATCAAAGCCTTGATGATCAAATATTCAAGAGTTCAAACCTCACCAAATCTCACCACCCCATTCTAACTAATTAAATTAATAAAAATTAAGCTCAAAGTAATGGTGAGTCTCTGCAAGTTTCAAGCTTAAAAAGCTTTCAATTAAGGGAGTAAGTTAAAAAATAATATAAAACCATTATTAGAGCCTCACTTAATAACTTAAGTATTTAGGTTGAGATGGTTCTTTGATATTGTCATGCCATCATGATACTTCTTTTCAGCCAATAAACTTGTTTTGTTCATAATAGAAGAAGAGGAGGGAGATTATTGTAGATTGATATCATAGACTTCTTTAGGCCATTGTATGGATAACATAGCAAAAAAGACGAAAAGTGCAAAATTATTTATCAAGATCTTACGATGCATCCATGCATAAAGATGAAAAGAAGAGTAACTTCAACCTACAACAAAAGTTGAGGACAAATATTGTACCCGGGGATATGCGGGTAAAGATATTTTAGCATTATGTACTCACTTGTGGCACTTTTCTTAATGTACAGGTTTTTGTTTTTACAACATTTTAATTCGGTTATTATAATTTTTTACTTCAGTTGGGTTTTTGTTTTCATATAAGGGTAGCAACACTGTAAAGTGTTCATATCTTTAAATCAATAATAAAATCAGTCATCAGCTTTGCAAATCCTATTGAGAGCTCTGAGATTTCATGGTAGAAGCCAAAAGATATACTCTCCATTTATCTGGATGAGCATGGGATATTCCAATTTCAAAACCAAATCACGAATAAACAATCAAAATTTAAAGCAAAAAAGTTGTCAGTTACACCTAACATTAAACAAGGAAAGCAATTACTATATTGTATAACTTCAATAAACATTGTTGAATGCATACCATCTGGAATGTTTTAGCCTCCATCAGATTGAAATTTCTGAAGGTAGATTTTATGCACTTGGAATAGCATCTCTCTGTGTCTGGCCAAAAGCAAAAACTGGCCTGAAAAGAAAAGAAAGCAGGGGTACAGAATGAAATAGGAAGAAAACTCAAAGGAGGGAAAACACTATCTGAACACACTCCAGATGAAAGAGATCACATTACTTGAAATCAGGATTCAATATGATTCACACTTAGAACCAAAGAGGTTAAATGCAACTAAAGAACCTGCCACTTAACAAATTTCCATATCCAAACTAAGTTCTGAGATGAAAGTTTGAAGATTTAGCAAATTCACTAGGATTTAAATTAGACATCGGATAGTGGTTGGATAACATTGCGACTGAATCAAGCAAGATGATCTGAAAAACTACTTGACAAATAACCACATTTAGAACAAAGGCACTGGACTAAATTTATTTCACTAAAATTGGCTACAATCCATACGATATTGATACCAAAGCCAGAACAGCAAATTTAAGCAGAGTGAGATGATCAACTCAATCATAAATGTCAGCTGATATTATCCTGGTAGGATCTCCTCAAATTCTTCAAGTTGTACCAAAATGTGGCACATGTACCAACATAAGAAATTACAAACTATAACACCACGGAATACCTGGTAAATGGATGACTCAAAAGATTGAATTGCTTGTTCAAAACTCCAGCAGGAATTTTCATCCCATGCCAAAGTCATGACAAGAATAGATGCTTCTTCTTGCTCATCTAGCTCAACCTGTTGAAAAATGCAACAATCTATCTAGTGATGCTCTTGACTGGATCTCAGAGAATTTACAGGAAAAGTTGCAACGTCTCCCAACCAGCATGCAAAAGAATGCTAATATACCTCAGGAATCAAGAAGTAAAACGAACCAGCCTCATGCTTGATTGAAGATGACTCCTTGTTGAAATTAATATCCATAAAACCATAAGTCATTATATGGGTGGAATCACTTGAGAGATATCTGCACACAAAATATAAGGACAGCCTTTAGCTTTTCCTTATGAATTAAGAAAAACAATGTTGGCACACGAATCAATCAAAATCAACCAGAGCTAAGTACTTCTACTTCCAGTAGAAGCACAAATAAAAAAAAAGTGCTCACAGATCTTCTTAAAAGTAACTTCTTAGCATAAAGTTTGAATGATATAAAGAGAATTTAGCACTATTTTGTTCCACATCCATTTTAGCCCCCTCCTTTTCACTCAAGTACATTCAACATAGACCAACTAAATACCTCTTTCAACAAAAAGGGGCATAATGCCTATGTTGCACAAAGGAAAACCATCTTAAAAGCATTACCAGCATCCTATCCCCGATGGATGCCAAACCAACTCTTAAATATAATATTTTTGTCTTATGACTTCGTTACTAAATATATAGCATCAACCACAAAAGGCAATTATGATCAAAACGCAAAACGTATGAGTTCACCATGCTCAATTTGAAATCAAAACGAAAAATTCATACTAAAAAGAAGTTACGAATACCAAAAAACGAAATTAACCTTCTGATCCTCTTCAGCTTTTCTGGAGCACAGTAAGAGGACGCTTCAAAGCAAATTGCTGATCCAAGCCCGAAAACTCCACGAGTCCTATGCAAATAGAGTTTTTTGCACGACGCATCCTCTGTCTCCTTGCTTAGAAAAAAACGAGGGAACACACCATCCGACTCCGGTAGCGAGCAGAACCAATTCAAAGCTTTTGGACTCGGCGGCACAGCAACCTGCATAGGCATAGTTTAACATATATTTAAACTAAAATAAATAATAAAAACTATAGCATTCTGATTTGTAGTTATATACCTGAAATCTGAAAACACCGTGAAGAGAACACGGAGGATTCGACTTTAAATCATCCACGGCAGCCTTAATGCTCTCTATCCCTCGCTCCAGCGACAATGCCGGAGGCAATGTGCGCGTGATGCAAGTCTCAAGCACCAACTCACAATCCCCGCCTTCCAATTCAGTAACGTCCGTTACGGGACAATCAAATCTCACCGCTTCAACAACCTATGCAACAAAACAAAACACATTGAATAAGAAATTAGGGTTTGGAGTCGGAGAAAGATGGAAGAAAGAAGAGTAACCTTAAATTTAGGGTTTTGAAAGCGAGGGAAGTGAATGGAAGTGTTTCTGCTGAGAAATGCGAGAGGGAGAGACTTTCTTGTTCCAAAGGGAAGATTTGGAGATGGTAAAGGGAGATTGTTTGTAAGTAATAATATGTGAGGCTTCATTGCTGATTTGCTGAGAGAATTTCTTGAACGAAAAGAAACAAGTGCAAGGAGGAGGATTTTTTCAAGAGAAGAGATAACGGCAGGCAGAACCAGTAGTCACGGTATTAAAATTTAATTTAATTTATTTTTTAAAAAATTGATGTCATTAAGGATGGAACACTTATCACTATTCACTATATTAATTAAACTATAACTAAAAGCTAATTCTTTTATGTGGAATGTAAAGTGTAATTCATAATAAAAAATAAGTTTTTTTTTTTAAAGATTTTTTTAATAATTTTTTTTATTAGTATTAAATCTTTTTTATTTGGTTATTAGACTTTCATGATACGGATCTCGGGTTTAATAAGTTAACATGATTTGACGAGTTAACCCATAAATTTGTTTTTTGCTTTTTTTTTAATTATTTTTTTTGTTTACTTTAGTTTGTTAATGTTAAATTTCTTTCCATTTA
>Ga0325401_1003144_pt1 | contig 14988 bp, 8 predicted proteins | sample PopdelMetagenome_FD_205666 | JGI IMG/M metagenome (GOLD analysis project Ga0325401, IMG submission 205666) | Populus deltoides microbial communities from Bellville, Georgia, United States - Xylem-PdKOR-R2 | ecosystem: Host-associated > Plants > Phyllosphere > Stem > Wood/Secondary xylem | place...
CATTCTTCTCTTGTGGTAGAAATTAATTTGAAATCCGACTTGCAGCATCGTTGGCTAGTTGTTAACTAAATCAGATTAGAAAAGAACACATCAAATCAATTTGGATGGATGCCTTGAGCCTCTCTCTGTGTTTTCCAGTAAACTTGAACTTGCCTCTTGATTGTATATTAGGGAGCAAAGTTTTTCTAAAGCCGTTGTCGGGGGGTAAAGTTGTTTCTAACCATTAGATCTTTTGACTGAGGAATTGGGAGCATCCCTATGAGCACCAACTATATTAATATCAGCAATGATAGGGTGATTCTTGATAATTAAGGCCATACCTGATCCCCATTGGAGGTAAGATTACTGGTGTGTGCTTTCTGATATGGTTTCTTTATCATTGGTTATAAGATCTTGGTTATAAGATCAAAAGCACTATATATGAAAAACCCATGAGGTTAAAATCATAAAAAAAACAATAAATGTTAAAATTGCAATAAAAAATTAAAAAAAATCCAATCCTAAACATCAAAATATAATTAAAAAAAATTGAATATACAGAATTCTTTAACATGTTTTTCACACTAAAAACAACTCATAAATGTAAAAAAAAAAAAAAAACTTATAATAACCTTTTATTTAGGATTTTGTATATTATCTGTCAAAGAACCTTCTCAACCCAATAGCTTAAGCTGTTAGGTGAGGTCCCAGAATATGATTTATATTATTTTCTAAAACACCTTCTCAAGTGAAAGTCCTTTGAGCTTGAAACTTGCACATGCCCATATTACACTGTGCTTAATTTTTTATCAAATAAATGGAGATGGTGAGATTCGAACTCGTGACCGCTTGGTCATTAAGACTCGGATACCATGTCAAAAAACCATCTCAATTCAATAGCTTAAGCTGTTAGGTGAGGTCTCAGGATATTTTTATTATTGTCTAGGCATTGAAAAAGCAAAATACTGATGGAGAATGACATACAAAATGAGAGGATAAATAAACCATCTAAGGCTCTAATTAACCTCTATCTCGCATCCATGGTTGACAGAGAAACATAATTTATGGAAGTACCAATCTCTGCTGGCTTGCTGAGGCTCTTTTCTTCCACAATAATTCTTGCACTGGAAAATGCAGGCTGTTTGGGAAGTGGTAATTGTGCTTCGCTTGTTAGCATTGATATAACATCTGACATAATCGGCCTATCCACTGCATTGTCTTCTACACATAGCAAGCCCACATGAATGCATCTCAAGACTTGGTCTTTGGAGCAAGATTCTCTTAGTATTGGATCCACCAGCTCAAATGGGTTACCTGCTTTCCATAGCTCCCATGCCTGAACCAAGTTTACCTTTAATGTTAAAATTAAAAGCTTATGCAGCTAGCAATGTATAATTTATGAGGTTGCATGAAATGAACTTACATATCCCACAAGATTGAGAGGGTGGCCGTCTATGTCAAGGAGGCCTTGGATCCTTCTACCACTCACAATTTCCAACAGTAGAACTCCAAAACTAAACACATCAGATTTCACAGAGAAAATGCCCTCCATGACATATAACCACTGTATGGACAAAGTGAATATTATGTTACTTTTAAGCACTTAACAGAGTAATGACACATAGAAATGTAAATCTATACTTGCCGCGTCCCAACAATTTGGTTTGTATTTCCTTCTAAATCATTGATCTTGAAAATTCTTGCCATGCCAAAATCAGAAATTTTGGGGTTCAGATTTTCATCAAGTAGTATGTTGCTAGCCTTCAAATCTCGGTGAATTATCCTCAATCTCGAGTACTTATGAAGGTAAAGTAGCCCATTTTGGGGTTCTAACACCAACACATTGACAATCTTTCCAGCAGATGTCCCTGCAATCACTAATGCTAAGACTAGAATTATCGTCGTACTTCCTAGGAACTGTGTTAACAAAGGAACCTGATCTCAATTCAAAACTGTTTCTATTGCTCCTGCATGCCGGTCCTGACCACCTCTCGCAACCACCATCTGTGTTATTTCCTTTACATGCTGTGCCCCCATATGTTCGTCCAGTACCTTGATCTGCTATGCTCCCATCATATTCCAACTGCCACATTGAAAAATTCCTTTGACCCTGAGCAGTAAATTGATTTGCAGAAACTGTGAACATAAAGTAGTCCTCGTCTGCGTTAGAAACTGTTATAAAACTTTGATCCAGAGAAAGAATTTCGAAACTTGTATTGCTCCTGGATGGTCCACTAGTCCAATAAATTACATCTCGCCGCTTAATGACCAATTCCTTTCCATTAGTATCCCATTCAAAAGTGAAAGCACCAGCTGGTGTTGGGACTAAGTCGCTCAACCACGACATGAGGGACCAGGATTGGCCAGTTCTATGGTTGATCCCTAACTTCATTCCAGGCAAGAATGTGTCAGTAGGAAAGTCAAAGCTTTGCCATAAGACCTGTTGGCTGCCAGAATTTTCATCTTTGAGAACAAAATTGCCAGAATCTTCTAAAATAGCTGTTATATTGGTTGTAGAAGATTGACTTGAATAGAACTCAACAGGATCACCTCCAGCGTAGGTGAGTTTCATATTTCCTGATCCATCTATTGCAAGAACCCCTGAATTGTCTGCTATGGGTTTGTCTCTGTTGGCTAGCCAAAAAGGGTGGCTTCTGTCATTGTTGTACCATATTCCCAAGTAGGTAGCATTCGACTCAGCAGAGCCAAGTCTTGTGAATCCTAAAGTGAAGAGCCCATTTTTGGAAGCTAGAGTATTGGAAGAATTGAGGGAATCACCACCTTGGTACAGTGTGTCTGCTGCCAAAACGTGAGAGGCACAGAAGCAAAACAAAAGGAACCGGTAGATCCTTCTAGCCATGGAAGGTAAAATTCATGAACAAGGAAGAAAAAAGTAAGAATCATTCAATAGATGATGAGCTATAATTCTAGATTTACCGGAAAGAAAATAAAAAGGTAGCCAACAAGTTTGACCTGCCGATTCCGATACCTCCTCGTTAATCTATTGGACTTTTTTTTTTCTTTTCTAATTTATCAAAAAACTGAAAAAAAATAAAAAATAATTAAGAAACCAATAAGAAAAGAAGGCAAACAAGAAAAGGTTTTGTTGGCAATGGTCAACAGAGGGAACAAATTTTTCCAATGAGAAACTTGCTAGGGAATTGTTGAAAGAGGAAAGTTTGGGATAAATTATGCAATCATCCTACAAAATGAAAAGAAAAGGCGAATTAACATATCAACAATAAGTTCTGGTGAAATAATATACTTTTAAATGCCACCATTTTGAATCATGACATTTAATTAATATCGTGATTCAGAAACACGACATTTATTTAAATATCATAGTTATTAACTGCAACATCAATTAAATGTCACAGTTCACAATCACGATGAAATTTTAATTGATGTTACAGTTCACAACCACCACATCAGTTAATTCTAGTACTCAAGAAGGAAGAACCAGTCGACCAAATGATTTGGGCTCATCAATAGCACAACTGGATCTATCTTCTACCCTTGTTTGAGTGGCTTCATCCTCTGTCACGACATCATCAAGAGTTAACCTCTTTCCAAAGGTTACAAGTCTAGTGCAGAAAACATTGAACCACTGAGACATATAGGTGTATCCTTCGTTTTCTTCATCAATATTACGAAGCACAAATATTGCAGTCTCTCAACCCTCCCTTAGCATGAAGCCAACCTAATATTAATAAATCATTAATGTTAAATTAAAATATCAATGCATAAAACCCAACATTTAACATATATTAATTATAAAAATATTTGATTACTTATGATATTTTAAATCCACTAGGCATGTTGCTCATATTACATGTATCCAGGTGGCGGAACCTCGAGATCTGAAGTAATGACCCAATATATGATACTCATGTACCAAATCAAATACTCCTTGTCTGTAATCACAGGATGCATCTCTATAAATATCTCATTTTATTGTGCATCCCAATGTGATACATAAGCTCCATGACGGCTTAACCAACTATAATCAGTATTTTTACCCTGATGATTTATGGCGTGCAAAGCATTACTCGTATTGATGTCAACTGGAATGTGTTGTTTGTAGCTGAATTGTTGCATTAACCGATCTGAAAAATATAGCTCAACCATCTCAAATAAATATTAGCGAGACCACTAATGTCCATCTAGTCAGTGCAAATAGCCGGAGCAACTACTAATCTTTCATCTGAATAAGGCGTCTACATGACCTGTAGAATATAAGTTTCTTAAATATTAAACATAATAATTCAATGAAGTTAAGTTTTTTATTTAATAAATGGTTCAAAAAAAATACTTGGATAGCATGTTGTCAATTTAGCTCGCTTCGATAAAATGGCAGCACATGTGTTGAATTATTTTCAAATACTCTATTAGCATCCCACCTAGCATTACAAATATATCAATTTAATTATACTCTTTTAAAGTTATAATTAGACAATATAAATGCATATAATTGCAAAATTACTTTGCAATTCCCGCATTCTAGTAGAAGCTTAAGTGTAATCCCCATAGTCTAGACAGTCATGGGCGGTAATCTGGATATTTGGTGCTGGCTCACATGAAGATGCTCACAGGACCATAGTTGTTATTAAATAAAAACAGGTTGTTTAATTTGTGTTAACAACAAACATTTAAAATGTAATTAGTTATTTTAAATTTTTCAATCCATACTTATAGAAGTAGCGAACATCCCCTAACTTGCTTTCTCCTTTCATACATGCAAGACATAAATACACCTCAATCAATTTAAAATGTATGCTACCCTCTTTCAATTTAGAAGGAGGGAGTGTCAATCCAAATGATCACTCACATAACTCAATTTGATTACGAATGCTAGTAGATGTCATTGCTTGTCCATCAATAAAAAGTCCATATGTTGGAGGATGAAATTAAAAAGAAAAACAATTAAGAAAATGATCTAAAACAAATAGCAATTAAAAAAATAAAGATCAAATTTGATATAAAAATTAAATGAAATATTGAGTGATGAAGATGAAAAAAATAATCAATTAAAAAAAGATTCAAAACAAAACAAATAAAACCTAAAGAGTAAGAACCAAATTTAATATTGAAAAAATGACTGGACATCTTTTGATTTTGATAGGCTAGCGTGATTATCAAAGAAGGGAGAGATAAAAAAAAGGAGGAGAAGAAAGAAAAGACCATCATGACCCTATCACTAATCCGCTGCCAACACGCGCTAGAAAATTGGAAATATCTCGGCGCGCTATGTAACAACCCTGAATTTCTACGTTCTTTTTCCACGATATATTGAAAATTTTCAGGAAAATGTTTTTTTTATATAGGTTCCCCTAAAATTTCGGCATATTTTTCTTTATACTGGGAGGTCCCAAGTTATCGACAAAATCATATTACATTTCCAATTTTATTTCACTTCCCGATCCAATCATCCTGGATCTTAACCCAACTCATCATCATCAACACAACACATCTTATTCAATAACACAATATAATGTAATTCAAGTGAAAGATTCGATTTCAACTATAAACATATATGGTTAAATAGGTACTTAGAGTTACAAACATTAGATTAAAGTCATATATTCAAATTTACGGATTAATATTACATGTCAAGTTTTAGGAGATAAGACTCTTAATTTACAAATACTTACATGGTCAAAAGCGGTAATTAAACTAATATCATTCCTGACGCGACCTTGATGGACCTGAAAATAGAAATTAACATGTACACATAAATATAAAAAGGTAATAACAAACAATAACAATGACATGTAATAATCTCCATAAAATTTCTTTTGATACATAAAATTAGGTATAATCCTCTTTTACTACATTTTCCATCTATTACCAATATCTATCTAATATCTTATCTCATTTGCCAAGAATAATTTCATCTTGGAATCTCAACACAACTCAATGGTTTCTCCTTATGAATCAATTCTCACTTGATACCAAGATATTTCTCTCTTGGTATCATTAGCTTATTTCATTCTTTTGGAATAACCAATCAATATTTTCCCTTCTATTTTATGGAAGGTAATTACCGACACTAATAAATCTCATTAGTATCATTAGTCTCCCAATATTGGGTTAGATTAATCAATTACATTATGTGCCAATATCAATCCAACCGATTGGTATAATTAACTATTCCTTCCCTATAATAGTTAATAAAATCTTATTCATATCTGGTTTACCATCAAAGTTGTCGATGTCAAAAACCCTTGACATCATTAGCCTCCTTACCTGGAGTAGTTAATCACACCAGAAATGGTTGCCGATACCAATGTGACCCATTGATATCATTAAGTATTCTCGACCCAAAATAGTTAATCAACTTATCTTTTTTACTGAACCAGGAGTAACCATGCCGATGTTAGTAATCTTTACTAACATCATTAGTCACCCAATTGCTCAGGATCAACTAATCAATTTAAAAAATGTCGGCATTGATAAAACCCCATTGATACCATTAGCTATCTAAACACAAATTCATAGTAAGGTAGTATGTTTACCTTGCTTGTAGGACTAAAAAAAAGTTGTGGTGGTAGCGATGACAACAATGGATTTTGAACACAAATATATCCTAGGATGCTTAAAGACTATGATGAGTTTCATTTTCTAGTGTTTGAAGGGGAAAAACAAGTTTTTGATAGGTTGTTTTTAGAGAGACATGGGCAGAGGGTGTTAGTTTCGAGAGAGAGAGAGAGAGAGTTGTTGCGTCTGTGTTCTTTAATCTGAGGAGGGCTTCAAATTTGACTACGTGTCACACTTCTGAAGGGCGACATTAGCATATTTCTCATTAAGAACTTGGATTTTTGCCAAATAGGTTGGGCGTGTTGCAAAAATACCAAGTGAACTGAGAGCGACAACAAACATCATTTGGATTTATTTATTACAAAACATTACAAAGGCAGTTTCAAGTGAAATTGTATCTTCTTCCTGGAACAATGATTCAATATCTGAATTCAAAACAATGTAAAAAAGAACAAAAATCCTTTCAGTTTCTTACAAACATTGTCAATTTTTAAAAGATCAAGTTGCTGTAGAAAATTCATCTACTTGCACAAACCCTCAAGACGTTTGATTCTTGGAATATCAAAGGTGCTCATCACAAAATTGTATCTTTGGATTTGGAGAAGTTCTATTAGTGATTGTTAATGTGTTGGTATCAGAGTGGAACCTATTTTTAAGACCACTTGCTCATTTTCCCCTAAAACAACATCTCTCAATTCTTCACTAGCTTGGGTTCTAATCTCTACCCTTTCTTTTAAGGACCCTTGTTGGTCTAGTACTAGGGTCTTCTTTTCTTTTAGATAAGTAAAGGCACATTGTCTTGAGGTTACCTAAGTTGAGAATTTCAGTGCCAAGTACCTAGTGCTAATGGCATCATTTATTTGATGCAGAAAAGGTCTACCCATAATGGTGTTATAGGCCAAAGGTATGTCAATAACCATGAAGATTTGTTGGAGAGAGACACACTTAGGGGAGCTCCCATAATGACTGGGATTTCCAAGATGCTCTTAACTGGTACGCCTAAACCTTCTATCCTAATGAGAGGAGTTTCTACTAAGGTCAGTCTTGAACAAGGATATCCCTATCTATGCCATTACTTCACGGGAGAGGATGTTAACTGCACTCCTATCATTTATCAACACTTGATGTACAAAGGTGCCCCTTTAGATGAAGTTGACTTCAAGTAGTTCTTGCATGGATTGACCAAGCTCTTCCTTTCTTTGCTCAAGGTGAGAATCTCTTTTTAAAAATTAGCAGAGATAACTCTTAGCTATCAATCTTTCAAGCTCCTTCATGCTCAAGTATAAAGGCACAACACCGCCTAGCATAAATGGTTAACACAACAAATTTTAAAGTCATCGCAGATAGCTTCTTTGCCATTTTAGAAAGCAAATTTGCTAATTAAACAAGATGGCTAGACAATTTAAACTTTATTGCGGGGATATCTCGGTGATCTAGTTATGTGAAAGGTATAAAAATAAAATAAAGAGTCTTCAACTAGTTTTATGGTTACTAGAAACCATAACTGGTCTTCAAAGATTTTGGGTAAAAGGTCCGGTTATACTAAACAAAATATGAAAATCACCTTAAAGCATCCTATCTAAAGGAAGTTATATTGTTGTTTGATTTTATGATAAAAATACCTATTATGAATACATGTCAATATTCACCTAAACTAAATATTTATATTTATTAAACCTTTAGGGGTGTAGCTCAACTGGTCAGGCCTTAGGTTTGCTCCCTAGAGGTCACCAGTTTGAGTTCCACAAACCTCAAGGCCACTAGAGGCTTACATGGTCATTAACTTCGGGGCCCGTGGGATTAGTTGTAGTGTGGGAAAGCTGGCCAAGACACCCACGTTAATAAAAAAAAAATACTTGTATTTATTATAGGAAAAAAAATTCCTAGGATGATTTTGGCTTGACCATAAAGCATAATCCTTACTTTTTTATTACAGGGACAATATTCGAAATAATAATTAAGAAGGCTTGGGTTCTGAATTCTTTCTTTTAATTATATAATTTACATCAACCCACCATAAATTAATTATTACCCGAGCATATCTATTATAAATAACCATAAATATTCCACCCAACTCAATTAATATGAACAATCATAATCAAATATGAAAAGATAGAAAATCATGAACACATGGAATTTATTAAAAACATAATACATGTCAACATGGTTTGCAATTCAAAATTTAACAAAATAAATCACAAAAATTGTTCAAACCATAAATAAATTATATATGGGATTAAGATTGACCTTTTAGAGTCATTAGAGTGGGTTGGAATTGGACCAGAGAAGTTAAAACATGAAAAACAAATAGTGATGGAGAAATGGCAGAATCAAAGAACAGTAGAATAGGCCACACAGCACCTTGAACATCTAGCAACCTCCGAGACACTTCAAGGTAGCGTGTGGCCTATACTACGGCGTACTTAAGATACTTCGAGTCTGTATAGGATTGTGGTTGCGGTTTCTTTTCAAAGTATTTTTTACTCAGAAATATATTAAAATAATTTTTTTATTATTTTTTAAAAATCATTTTTGATATCAGGACATTAAAATGATCTAGAAACACCAAAAATATATTAATTTAAAGCAAAGAAAAAAATAAAAAAATTTTAATTTTTTTTCAAAAATATTTTTAAAACACAAAAACAAATAAGAACTTCTTCCTTTTCCTGTTAGTGCTATCGGTGTATGTCACCTTCACTGGAGTTGAGAGATACGATGCTAGGAAGTCGCTTCTGTGCTACTGGAATTTCTGGGCAACTTGCAAGTTTTGGATTTTTTTATTTTTACCTCCTTTTGTTAATTGCTTAGGTTTTTCTCTAAAAGGGTGTCTCTTCCTCAATATCTATGAGTGTTCTATTTATATTAGGAAAAACTAATTTGAAAAAATAATGTTAGGCAAATATATTATTTTCTCTTCTTAATGGGTAACATTCTTTTATTGATTTTCCAGTTTAGTATGATCCTAAACTAATAATTTTTATTTTTTTCTTTTGCATATTGTCTTATTATTATTTTTTGGTTGCTAATCACATGAGTCCCTTTATTCTCTCATTCTTTTATTTCACTCTCTAAACTCTTTTTTTTAAATACCAAAAATTATAATCTACCCTGGCATCGTCATATCATACTTGTGTGCACGTATAATCTTTGTTCCCTAACATGGACAAGCAAAAATTCTTTAGCTAACCGAGATTAGACCTTTACTAGCTGCAAAGTTTAATTGAAAGGAACTGTCAAAATCCAAGAGAATTTCGCAGGGGATGCGCTGATCAATGGAAAGAAGAGAAACATCCACGTTGCCTGTATATTCCAAGGCCAATTTGAAGCCACCACTCACATCAATGCAGAGTAGTCAAAAAACTTAAGCTAAAAACGTAGTCAAAAAACTAATCGATATGAACAATCAAACATAAATTCCCACATTTGACGACAGAGAAAAGGGATGGAAAATGTGCAATCAAAGAATAAGAAAAGGCCAAAGATCGTGAAGGGTTCACAACTTGCAAGTTGTCATCGACAAACTGTTCTTCAAGGTAGCAATAGGTCTCTGCCATTTTTGTCTGAGCTCTACTTTTCTCCTTACAGTACAATGGTCGCCATTTTTGTTCTGATTCCATTAAATAATTTCCCTCAAGGTAGAAAAAAGCACAAAACCCTAAACTAAAAAAGTACCTCAAATCACATTGAAATTTCAAGGGAACCATCCAAATCCGTAATGGTAAGGTCATATGAGACCACAACATGAATATTTAATGTATCCAAGACCCACCAAAAATATGTTAAGGGCATGGAAAACACAATGAATTCCCTTCAAAACTTATCAAATCCCCCCTCACCCAAAACTTCCCTCTTTCATTTTTCACTGCCATTTCATAAAGGAGTTGCCTCGGAAATTAAATCAAGATTTGACTATTATTTACAAATCAAGTTTACCTTTCTTTTAAGCATTGAGGCTCGAAATGTCTTCTTGTGCATGCTAAATCAATAAAACAATGTGACCTTTTTTACTGTTAAGGACTTGCTAATTCAGAGAACTTTCGAAGTTTACGGTTGCAAGACGATTCGGTTATTTTAAGCCTTCGTTTTCCTAGCTAAGAAAGTTTGAGCCATTTGCCTTAGTTATTGCTGAACAAGTGCATAATATTTGACAAATTGAGTTTTGAATAGGCTTTTACTATATTTACTGAAGAAAAATCTAAGAATTGAAAAGTATAATTCATAAGGAAAATCTTACAAATTGCTTTCATTGAATCTTTCATCCTTGAGAAAATAACATACTCAACAATTGAATTTTGGAAATATATACATAAAACGATTTCTGGTATTAAATAAACTTCTTTTTTTTGTAAAAACAAATAATAATATATAAAAACAACAAAAAAAATTTCTTTTTTTCAAAAATGCATTTATGTTTTAAATTGCATATGGTTAAGTATATCCAAAACAATCATGTTTGCATTCTAATACAAAAAAAAAAAAAAAATACATTGCATGATTTAACAGTTCTTGAAAATACAAAAATAAATTAGTTTTTATATTTTGCATGCATTATTAGATTTAATAACAAGTAAGTTTGCTTCTCATATTTATAATTTTTGTTCAAATTTTATAAAATGTTGTAAAAAAATAGTTTTTTTATAAATATATTAGTACAAATGTGAATAGCTTATTTAAGACTGGATTTAAAAGGAGCTTATAGTCTAGGTATATGAAAATTAGCCTAAATAAATTTATGGTTAATTTGGAGAAATAAATACATCTACACACACCTTTAAGAAATTTAAAATTTACATGAGAAACGAAATTGTAGATGGTGACAAAAATAGATGTATGAAATGGCCAAGTGAGAAATTATTTTCAATTAAGTTTTTTTTTATAAAGCAATGAAGTTATTTTAAAAGATTCAAAAGAAAAGACAAGTAAAGTCAAGAATCTTATCTTTATAGAGTACCAAGTATCATTCATGATATGTGGCATGCGTTATGCCATGCAACAGGTCAAATTTTTTCTAATATAAATAAACAATATTTAAAAGATGATGGTGTTTTTAAAGAAGTAAAACAAATTTGGGACCCATGTCATTAATATGAATATATTCAATAATCTTGGTTAATTTTATAATTTGATTTATAGAAAAAACCAATGACAATTAAAAAAATCATAAATTGAATGATACCCTCTAAATATTTTTAAAAGAACTCAACAATCTTATTTGATAACAAAACATAAATTGAATGAGAATGAGATAGCCTCATAAAGAGAAAAAACAAATGAAGCTCAATTACCAGCAAAATAAATGTTGAAGGATGAATTCAAAATAAATCCATTTTAAAAAAGAATAAAAAAACCTGACTTGAGTCAACATGTTGAATTCATAACCCATTTGTGAGGTCAGGACAACCCCGTACAAAAGAAATTGAATAAAACAATGAAGTTTAACTCTCAATCAAACTAAATAATGAAACAAAAAAATGAAAAAAAAAACAATTAAGAAAAAGAAATCCAAGTAAACTAGAGATAACTTGACTAATACATGACATAGGATATGAGATCGAGATAATTTTATAGAAAAACAAAACAACAAAAATTACAAAGCTAAAGGCCCAATAACCTAATTTTGAATAATAAAATTTTAAAAAACCGAAGTCAAATCAAGCTAATCTTTGAAACTTATGACTTAGGTCATGATACCGAATCACCTTATACAAGGCAAAGCTGAGAAAATCACGAAGCAAAATTCTTATTCATAAAAATTTTTTAAATTAGACATAACAATTAAAAGAATGAGAATCAAATTTAGTATAAAAATTAAATAAAATAAAAACATGGGGGACAAAATTGAAAAATAAAATAAACTAGGAAAATGAAAAAAAATAACAATCCAAAGAATGAGGACTAAAACTGGTATGAAACTTAAATGAAATAAAACAATGAGGGATGAAATTGAAACACAAGATATATCAAGAAATGATGTTCTTATTTAATTAGGGTTTTGATTGTTTCACATTCTTTTCACATTCTTATGATTGTTTTATGTTTTATGATATTCTTAATAAATGATATTCCTACCATTTATTTATTTATAGATTAAAAAAAATTGGAGGATAAAATTAAAACAATTAATTTTATAAATTATTTTAAATAAAATAAATATTAATAAAAATATTAGGGATAAAATTTGAAGAAAAAACAAATTGAGTGACTGCTTTGAAAAATTGAAGGGCAAACATAGAAATCGAGAGGGAGAAAAGAAGGGAAAAAAGAGAAAAGGCTGTCGACACCAAACTAAAATCTGATTTTTACACATGCCATGCAGGAATGGAGGAGCATCTGAGATGAATCAAATCTTGCCTGAGAAGCCACCTTTCTACCACTAGAAGATGCCTCATGTAAAACTTTTGAGCGAAAAATTATAAATTGACTAGTTTCATGTAAAACAAAAACAAAATTTGTAACTCTCGATTAGGTTAGTAGAAAATTCTGAAAATTTGTGTGAAGCCTTCTAATATGATGCCTTAGCTTGGGTTAAAAGTTTAGAATTTTTAGAGAAATTCAGAAATTTGATGAAAAATCACAATTTGATTAGTTTTACGTTATTGGACATAATTTTAAATCTGACCATCAGATTGAGCTGAAATTTTAGAAGAAACCTTAACATATATTGAATACAATCTGGTTAAAAATTTAAGATGAACGGATCTCGGTAGTGCTAGCAAAGAATAAGGACTGTCAAATGGAAGCAAAAAGACTCACTAAGGGTAAAATGGTAATTTTTCATTAAAAATAAAACAAAGCAGCCCCTTTTCTGTTATGAACTGCCGTCTGGGCAGTAACAAAGGTGAGAAGAAAAACAAAAGAGAATAACGTGAGAAATCAAGAGAAAAACAAGAAAAAGTGAGAGAGCTTTGAAACTTGCAAGATTGAAAGACTTGGAACATTAAATTAAGGAAGAATCAAGTGAACGAAGATATAAGAAAGGTGAGGAGGGCTGGCCACACTAGGAGGAGAAGAGAAGTTGGGAGAACTTAGATTGGTAAGTATGCAAATTTTAGATTCTTACTTGAATGAAGTGTTTTTGGGTTTATTTGAGTAAGTTATCAAACAATGACAATTAAATTTGATTTAATTTCTTATATTCTTGATTTTTTTAAATTAAAGTTCTTATGAGAATTTGGATATTTTAAGAAAAGTAGTAAACATGATGGAATTGAGGTAGAATAGTATATAAATAGTGAATGTAAATAGTAATTAAGAAAGATATTGAATAATTTTGAAAAAAAGAACTTGTAATTAAGAATGAGGAATTATAGGAATGAGGTTTTGATTGTTTTATGTTTGAGAAATGATGTTCTTAATAAATTGAAACAACAAAATATGAACAAGTGAAGAAACATCATAAGAATGTGAAAAGAAGGAATAAATAAATGGTAGGAATAGTTCATGGGAGAATTATTTAAGTTAGTTAAAAGAAGAAAATTGATCAAAACTATATGTTGAAAATGAGGTGACAAATAAATGAAAATTTTGGTGTAAACCCTAATTAAATAAAAGATATTACGTGCTTCAAATTTAGGCACGTAGGAGAAATAATAATGGATTAATAATGTAGTGCAATCTAATAGATTCAGGAGTTGTACCGGGAGCATGGCATCAGGCAAGAGGACCTGGGATATCACGAGCAGACGGTAGGTGATTCATCACTTTCTTTCAAAATTCAAAGTTTCATTATTAGTTATGAGTTGTTTATGATCTATTGATATGGAAAAGGTAGAAGAAGAAACTTGTTTGTAATATAATTCAGATAGATTGGTTAATATTAGAGAATAGCCGGATGTTGAGTAATTCATATGGGTTATATATGTGGATATGTAGTAAGTTAGTGATGAAAGATAATTTTATATACTTTAAAGAATTGTGAACATGATAGCTTTATCATTTTTAATGTGTTATCTTCCTTATTTCTTATTAATGTTATCTATACAGGTTTTTCACGAGGTGATGCGGAGCGTTAAATATGGGTTTTGTGTTTAAATCTGTTTATTTTATGGGATGTAATATATTTGTTTTATACGTAATTTGTATCATATGTAGATTTTAATATATGTATCATAAAAATGTTTGATTTTGGTACTTATACATTTAAAAAGTATGAGTAAGGAATTAATATTATTAAACTATTTCAAAAGAATACTTAGTAATTATAATCATGCATGTTTAAAAGATGGATGCATGTTAATGTAATAATTGGTTTACTATGAATCTTTTGAGTTTATAATTGTTTGTAGTTAATGTTTTATTTGTTGATGATGTAAGGTTGAGAAAATACAATGAAGTATAGTTATGTGAAATATTGTATGATGAGATGAGACATGATCCAGGATAGTTGGATCAATGTGGAAGTTTTGAGGATTGTGATTGAATGAAGTCTAGTAGATAACTTGGTAACATTAGAAAACAAAGGAAACTCTG
>Ga0325401_1003146_pt1 | contig 14985 bp, 13 predicted proteins | sample PopdelMetagenome_FD_205666 | JGI IMG/M metagenome (GOLD analysis project Ga0325401, IMG submission 205666) | Populus deltoides microbial communities from Bellville, Georgia, United States - Xylem-PdKOR-R2 | ecosystem: Host-associated > Plants > Phyllosphere > Stem > Wood/Secondary xylem | place...
CTAAAAGAGTACATGCCAATAGAGATAAGAAGGATAAAAAATGTACTTGTTACTTGCTATCATGTTGATGAAGAGAAAATTCCTACTAAACCTATCATGATGACTCTTTAAACTCATGTCAAGGTGTATGCACCATGGAGATATCCTTCAATGATGAAGACATGTTACTTGGATCAAAACTCCATAATCAGCCTCTTTTTATTAAAGGATATGTTGATGGAAAGTGAATCGTATCTTGGTGGATGATGGATCCATTGTCAATATACTACCTCTCAAGACTATGAAAAAGCTCAGGATTCCCATAGATAGACACTTCCCAAGTCATCTAATGATTCAAGATTTTAATCAAGGAGGGTAAAATACCATAGAAAGATAAGATTTGATACACACATAGAAGATATGGAATCCAATGCATTTTTCCGTGTGATAGATGCCAAAACTACTTACAACATCATACTTGGGCGATTATGGATACATGAAAATGGTATTGTCTCCTCAATGCTCCACCAATGTTTTAAGTATTATCAAGATGGACAAGTAAGAAAGATAGTAGTGGACATCGCCCTCTTTACCATAGCTGAAGCCTACTTTATCAACGTAAAGTTCTATTTTAAGTCAACTGTGATGGAAGAACTATGATCCCCAACTGACCATCCAGGAGAGGGAAAAGTTAACTCTAAAAGCTCAAAAAAGCATAAGTCATCTACAAATAAAGGAAAAGAAAAGGTAGTAGAAAACTTTGTTAACGATAAGATATCATGTAAAGCCAGAGTACTGTGTTATATCCAAGTATCAACAAGAAAAACAGGGTTAATTTTTTTTACTAAAGATGAAGAGAAGATCAACAAGGGGCTTGAAAACTTGACCTTGCCAGCTACTAATCTCATATTGAACAAGGTCTCAAAACCTTTATTAAAGGGTTTATTCCTCATACTAGGTTGGTGGTTACAAATCCTGAAGGACTCTCTAATAAACGGGTAAATGGATTTGATCCCAATGCATATAAGCTTTCAGACTGGGTAGCGTGGGCTGACATGTATTTTTCTACAAATCTAAAGGAAAAAAAAAAAGAAATACATGCTGATATATTTGAAGGTGTTTTTTTTCAACGCAACTAATTCTCAAATCAGTTTATACGTTAATTTAATTGATAATAAGTTTTTTTAGAATGATCTTACAGACATATTTTATATTGGTCTAGTGTATTAAAAATATTTAAGAAATTCTTCTATTAATTTCAAATTTTAAAAACTAAACACCCAAACAAAATACATATACTAAAAAAACATTCAATAATAAAATTGACATTTTAAAAATGTGTTAAAATTAAAAAAAAAAGATAGATTTACTTACTAAAAATAAAAAATCCGCAATAAATCAGAACACGGATGCAGAGACTAAAAATGATTTTTTGAGATGAGGGGGGAGGGAGCTAGTTGCTAGTTGTTTATGTTGGGGGGTTGGATGCAGGGGGAGAAGAAGGAGAAACAGGGGAGGGGAGGTCGATGGTCTGGTCATATATTAACTATTATCGATGGAATTACCAACGAAATTATTCCATCGGTCACTCCGTCAGTAATTCTGTCGTTGTTTTTGACTGAATGAGTATATGCCAATAGAGATAAAAATGATAAAAAATATACTTGTTACTTGCTATCATGTTGATGAAGAGAAAATTCCTACTAAACCTATCATGATGACTCTTTAAACTCGTCTCAAGGTGTATACTCCATAGAGATATCCTTCAACGATGAAGACTTGTTGCTTGGATCAAAACTCCATAATTAGCCTCTTTTTATTAAAGGATATGTCGATGGAAAGTGAATTGTATTTTGGAGGATGATGGTTTGATTGTCAATATACTACCATTTAAGACTATAAAAAAGCTCGGGATTCCCATAGATGAACTCTTCCCAAGTCATCTGATGATTCAATATTTTAATCAATGAAGGTAAAATACCATAGGAAAGATAAAACTTGATATACACATGGAAGATATGGAATCCAATGCATTTTTCCATGTGATAGATGCCAAAACTACTTACAACAAGCTACTTTGACGATCATGGATACATGAAAATGGTATTGTCTCCTCAATGCTCCACCAATGTTTTAAGTATTGTCAAAATGGACAAATGAGAAAGATAGTAGTGGACACCGCCCTCTTTACCATAGTTGAAGCTCATTTTATCGACACAAAGTTCTATTTTAAGTCAACTATGATGGAAGAACTACGATCCCCACATGACTATCCAGGAGAGGAAAAAGTTAACTCTAAAAGCTCAAAAGAGCATAATTCATCTGCAAATGAAGGAATGACTCATCCAACAAAGAATAAAGGAAAAGAAAAGGTAGTAGAAAACTTTTTTTACGATAAGATATCATGTAAAACCATGGTACTGTGTTATATCCAAGTACCAGCAAGAAAAAATAGGTCAATCTTTTTTTCTAAGGATGAAGAGAAGATCAACAAGGGGCTTAAAAACTTGACATTGCCAACTACTAATCTCGTATTAAACAAGGTCTCATAAACCTTTTTTAAAAGGGTTTATTCCTCAAACTGGGTTGGTGGTTACAAATCCTGAAGGACTCTCTAATTAACAGGCAAATGGCTTTGATCCCAATGCGTATAAGCTTTCAGACTTGGATGAGTGGGCTGACATGTATTTTTCTACAGGCGTGAAGGAAAAAAAAAGAAATACATGCTGATATATTTGAAGGTGTTTTTTTTTTCAACGCAACTAATTCTCAAATCATTTTATATGTTAATTTAATTGATAATAAGTTTTTTAGAATGATTTTACAGATATATTTTATATTAGTTTAGTGTATTAAAAATATTTAAGAAATTCTTCTATTAATTTCAAATTTTAAAAACTAAACACCAAAACAAAATACATATACTAAAAAAAAACATTCAATAATAAAATTAACATTTTAAAATTGTATTAAAGTTAAAAAAAAGGTAGATTTACTTACTATAAATGATAAAACCGTAATAAATCAAAACACAGATGCAGAGACTAGAAAAAAAAAATTTTGAGATGAGGGGGGAGGGAGGTAGTTGTTGGTTGTTAATGTTGGGGAGGTTAAATGCAGAGGGAGAAAAAGGAGAAACATGGGAGGGGAGGGTCGATGGCTTGGTCATATATTAACTATTATTAATGAAATTACCGATGGAATTATTTTGTCTATCACTCCATCGGTAATTCTGTCATTGTTTTTTACACGTCACTATATGGAAAACCCAGTTTGAATCTGACTATAATTCCATTCACAAAAACTTACACGTCATTGCATAATTGTTTTTTTTTTCCTTCATATTCTGTCTGGGATTTTCTCGGTATTAATCGATGGATTATTTCTGTTAGTATATACCGATGGATTTAGTGATGAAAAAATATATGTTGGCAAATATCATAGCAAAATAATGAGAAAAAAAATTATCCGTAATGCCATTTGTATTTGTTGAATTTCTAGTAATGTCTAAACAGTTAATTGTGGGTCTGTCAAAACTAGAGGCGGATCTGCAACAAACAAATTTCTTAGATGGCTTAATAGATATATTTATAGACTAGTAGGATAGGTCTAAATTCAAGAGGAGGTCTGGTCATGCCATCCTAGAATAACGACATAAAAAGGCTATAACTTTTGATCCAGTCATTGAATCGCGAACTATGAGAACCATTAAATCTTTAGATATTTAAAAAAAATCTCGCAGAGAACTCCTGGTTTTGGCAATTACAAACCTCTATAAATAGATGCCCTCACCCTAGAAAAAAGAAAAAAGAGGATTCTTTGAAATATAAATTTTATTCAAGACAAGCTCTTCAAGTAAGGAAGTCATCTCAAAAACTCTCAAGCCTCCTTCATCTACACTTAAAGTCTACAAAGAACAAAGCTCTATTGGATCAAGCTTAAGTGCCCTTTTAAAAGTTCTTAAACAACACTTTGAAGATAAATCAAAAGCAATATTAAAACATCAAATCACGAAATCTCGCTTCACAATACACGCCTAAATTCGAGTTTCTTGCAAAGCATAAATCTTGATTTGATTTTACAAATAAATTAAGTCACTATATATCAAATCCAATGGGAGAATCAGAAGATTGTTTTATTCTTTTAAAAGAATACTTTAAATAGGAATTGTACTCGGTCATATATTTGTACATGTATGGTTATTTAATTTCAGGTGCTTAGAATTATATTTAGAGAGTTAATTATAATTTGATTCCTGTGTTTAATGAAATAATTAGTTTTTTTCACTGTGTTAATCACCACATGCTTTAATTACAAGATTGAGCATGTCGTCTTTCTTGATTTGGTCTCTATAAAATCGAGTGTATCTGTTTTTGTTAGTGATTATGATTTGTGTTCTATTGCTTATTTTAGTGATTTATGCTTAATTTGTTTTACTTAAGAGTCATTGCTTAATTATTAAAAAAAAATTGTAATTAAATGTAGGAATTTCGTCAGTCAATCAAAGTATGCAGAAGGGTAAATTAAACATCTTTGATAACACAAAGGACTATATTAGCGAGTGAACATGTAGTTTTCTCCAAAATGAAGAGAAAAGTAGCTAGAACGTCCTTCTCTATCTATCTTTCCAATAGTTTTGTGATGCGCATCTATCCGTTGGATAGAGCTGCAGGTTGCGTGGGCTGACATGTATTTTTCTACAGGCCTGAAGGAAAAAACAGAAAAAGAAATACATGCTAGAGGAGGACAACGATGAGAATGAGGCTGATGGAGGGTGTGAAGGCACATGGCAGGTATTTATAGGGCACGTGTACTGTTTAATTCCTTAATTAATAACTTACTAAATTATTTTAATTTAAATATTTATTCATTTAAATTTATTTTTTAACATTCGAGATTTGAATAATTTTATATAAAGTTTGAATAATTTTATATAAAGCTTGATAGCTGTCAATTAAAATAAGTAATTTTTCTATCTATAAATTATATTAAAATACTATTGACAATATTTAGTATATTGTTTTAATTATAACTTGCTCCCTTGTGTAATTAAATAATGAAAAATGACCAATTAGAAATGAAAAGAAAACTATTTCAATCTAAAATCTAATTTAATTAAATAAGTTTTTTGAATTTATTCTTGATCAAGAAAACAATGAGACGCCTCCTTTTCTTGATTAATGACAAGAAAAAGAAAATGGAAGATTTTTAGTTATGGAGTGCAAATCAGCATGTGAAAGTAATTCATTAGTATTGATTAACGGCTTGCTTTTCTTTTATTTTTCGAGACTTTTAACAAGAAAATCAAAATTTATTTTCCACCCATTCACCCTCAAATGGTTGGCTACTCTTTTTGCTTTAGCCATTGATTTTTCTTTGATATTTTTATATGATTTTATGTTTAAGGTAATTCACAATACTTTAATTAACTTAATTTCAATAATTTTTACAATTTCCTTCAATTTCACTCAAGAATCCTAATTTTTAATTCAAAATTGGTGTCTAATTCTTAATCGCATTTAAATTGGTTTTCACAATTATGATTAAGGCTCCTTACCTAGAAGTAATTTGAATTTCGATTCTTAATCGGTTAAAATTTTTCAACTCCTCCCTCCTTGCATGCAGCGACCCTCTTCCTCTCTTTCCCTCATAATTTCTTCACTTGTTTTCTTGCTAATTCCCATGTCAAAGGATGTTTTATTTACGTAACAATCTAGAACTTGTATAAACTTAACAATTTTGGTGTTTTTCTCTTAATTTTTTGTGGAAAAATCTGAATCCTTCCCCTCCTATTTGTCTCCATGTTGCCAGCCTCCTAGAGGAGAAAAGGGGTATTTGTAGTCTTATTTTTTTTAATTATATTTTGGCCCCCATTCTTTCTTTCTTTTTTTTTTTACAATTTAAGTTGTACTTCTTTTTATCTTTTAAAATCTCCCCCTTAACAACTGAATTTATTTGGTTTTTCATATATTTAACCTCACATTCTTCATCACGAGGTTAATTTAAGGTTTTTTTTGGTAAAAGTTTATTCTCGGAGCTGACGTATTCTCCCTAAAATTTAAGTTCCATGCTTGCAGTGGAGAATAGAAATGGATATTTCTCTTTAATTTTGGTTTCCCTCTCCCACATCTCTTCTTCAATTTACGAGTTCCTCCATGATACTCTCCAAGAAAACTCTTTTATTTCTTTACATTTTTTTTTGTCTCAATCCATGATTTTGACTAGTTTTGTCTCTTTTATTATTTTGAATGATTTTCTGTCTCTCAAGCAATTCGACGTCCCTTGTCGTATTAACAAGACGATCCATGAGAACTGCGTAAGATGTCACAAATTGTTTTTGAAATTGCACGCATTGCTCGAAAGCGATTAGGTTCCGTAAGAGCGAATCTGTCGAGTCGTAGACAACCAATTCTGGGATTTTGAAAACTCCATTTTCAAACTTCAAATCCAGTAGATGTTTTGATGTACCCTTTTGAAACTCAATTCCAGCCCCTGCAAGTTCTGTTGCACAAGATACTAGTGTCTATAATCCTTTGTCACTTTCTGGAGAAGAGGGTAGGTAGATTCTGTGTATCAGATCAAGAAAATGAGAGATATCTCCACCACTGTTTATGTGAATTCCTGCTTCGGTATTCAAAAATGGTCCGAAGAAACTAAGAGCAAGTCTGCAGAGCGTTGATGGTAAACTCTTAGCACTATGACGAGCTATGTATGTGAACAATTTCTCAAGAACAAGGAATGGAATCTGATTCTCTAGCAATGCTAAGTGGCGCCGGAGAACTGGGGGCATCCAAGGACTTTCGAAGATGGGATCATATTCCTTTCTCTCATAAACGTTGGACGACCTTAAAAAAAGTTCAAGAATAAAGCAACCATCAAATAATAACATTTTAGCAAGCTTATCTTCACTATAATCGATTGGTTTTGCATAATAAGCTCGTACGTTTCTATCCAAACTTCGAATGAGCTTGCCACAATCATCTAACGTCTGGTCTTCGAAAGGTGTTCTTGCAAGAAAGTATTTAGTGTACTTCATTTTGTGTTCCTCCATGTCTAGCACATTGTCTGTTCCATAGTGAAGAGGACCGATTGAGATAATTTGAGGACTGTATGCATCACCATTCGTGGACCGAAGCTTAGATGGAACCTTGCAAATGCTCCAACTTGGGCATGGTGCAGTGAAATCCGCAAGGTTTTTCTTGATGCCAATCAACCAAAGATTTTCTTCATCTGTAGTTGTGTCTGTTCCAGCCATTTGTTCCAAATTGATTAAAATCCTGGCAATGAATGAATTTAAGTTTTAGTTTTCTAGCCACAATATTAATGATAGGAACTATTCTTAGAAGTATAGAAGAAAGTCCTAAAAATAGTAAAAGAAGAAATATGCCAGTTCAGAAAAAACTAGCAAGGCAAACAGGAGAACCGAAGAACGGTAAACTACTCCTACTCAAATAGCAAAATATAACAGTCAAAAACCCTGAAGGTTCAGCAACTGGAATCAGAAAATCACAGCTGAAATCAAGCACGCATAATCGAAGCAGGATTGCAGGAATGAACAAGCACAAAACAAGTAATTCCAGTCCTGCGGTACAAAAAGCCTTGCAAACAAGAAAAGGGGGTGGCAAAAGCAAGCAGAAAGCTGCAACGAATAGAGTTGGTAAAATGCTAGAACGTCTGAAAAGGCACGAACAGATCAGCAAAGCAAAAGTCACAGAAACATTTTAGAAGCAGATAATTACAAAAGAAACTATCCAAAAAAGAGTGTTTTTAATTTTACCTTTACTTTTTTTTTTCTTTTTTTTCCCCTCACATTCATGGAATAATGAGATCAAGCTGCAACAACATCCACCTCTTTCAGCTGTTTATATAGAGTGGAGGCTACCGAGATTAGCTGTTCGTAAAATGTCCATTGATGTCCTTACATGAGATTTGTAATTAAATCTGATTTACCCATGAAAGTAAAAGTGAAAGAAGAAAAGAAAAGGTCTCCTTTTTTTTGTGTGTTAAAATGCAATCCGATATCTTTTCATACGCTATGACTAAATTTTCCACATATACATTCATAAGAAATTGTTGTCCTTGCAGCCTGCTTTATGTTACAAACTTCAACTAGCATCATTATCTCACCGTGGACAGCAAAGTTACGGTCACTGGATACAAGAAGTTCATCGTTTTGAATATGATCATCAGGGGCCAACGTAACTGATGGTAATGCACTAACATTAACCATAGAAATGACTGGTGGCTTGTTTCTTGCTAACTAGCTAATAGCTGCAAAGGCCGGGTAGAGAAAGGCTTAAGTGTTTCAATTTACTTGGATGGTGCCAAGAAAACGAGGAATGACTTGTTGTTAGCATATTGGTGCATGCTCTATAGAAGGGGTTAATAATAATTTTTTTTAAATAAAAAAAATAAAAAAAATATTTTAAGTACTTTATGTCTTGCAATCAAGTCAAATCCAATAATTTTGGGTCCGACGGTAATTTTAGATCCAAGAATATGAGGTCTAGACAAAGGCAAGACTCAATACCATTAGGTATGGGGGTTAGGTCAGGCTCAAGAGCCTTGAGTGTAGCGGTAATGTCAGGCCCAATAACATTAGATCTGGCGGCCCAGCATGATCTGGCAGCTTTTGGAATAAAAAACATAAAAGATAATGCTTTCTAGTTCTATAATATGGTCCACAGTGCAAATACTCTATATCTATAATATTACCTACAGTACAAACACTCTATGTACATAATCAAGGTTATCAAAATCGCATTTTGACTCGTAAAATCGTATGATTTTACGAGTCAAAACATATATAACATGTAAAATTAAATTTAAAACTCAAAAATCAATAAAATCAATCAAACCCGGTCAAACTCACATGAAAACAGTTCAACTCGGAAAAAACGTTAAACACGGACCGATTTCACGTAAAATATAAAAGAGCTGCAGCGCCTCCACCTTTCCCCTTTCCCCTTTCCCCTTCCCGTGTTCCCACTCTCTACTCTCCACTTTTACTAAATGTCTGCTGAATATTTAAGATCTAAAATTCTGAATTTAATTATCTCCAATCTCCACTTTTCACTCTCCACTCTCTTAGCGCCTCTGGTTTTGCTTCCTATCGAGAATAAGGTAAGAATTTATTCCCAGGCTTTGTTTTTTCTATCTCGCCTCTGGTTTTTTCTGTCTCGTTTTTACTCCCTGCATCGTCCACCTGAAATCCTTACGTGGAGAAGAACAAATCATTGTCCCTCTATTTACTGCTTCAACAGTCAAAGGCTTGATGGTTGTAAGCTCACAATGAAGTATTAAAATGGGTTTTTGAAATACTTATAGAGAAGTAGATATCTGGGTTTTTTTTATATATACTTTTTTGGATTCTTGGGTTAATTTTAATTGTTCTCTAAGATAATTGGGTCTAATTATAATGAAAATTTTGGAATTGATGTTTAATAATAGTGGCTGAAGAAAATGAGGAACAACATGACGGAGATCAATTAGTGGTGGGATACTGGGATGAAATTATAATGCCTGCAGACGAAGAGCCACTGCATGAAAATCATGAAGAAGATGGTAAAATCACTGAACTAGAGAGCACTAATGCAATCAAGGTACAACCATTTATCTTTAATTTTCCACTTTGTTCATTTCCATGAAAATTTGGATCAAAATCAAAGTTAGATTGTAACGTGTTCCAATCTGCCTAGCTATTGTATTGACCTTAACTCTGGGATAAATTTTGTTTCCTAGGATGTATTCAAAATTTTGATACGTGGACTGTCGGTTTGATGGAAAGTGATGCAGTGACAGGTTGTGAAGAATCTGTGACGACAAGAGAACTGGGGAATGCTTGATGATACATTACAAATGTATTTGTGACAAAGGCTATCAGATTCTTCTCCCTATAAGAAATTGTTACTGCAAACTTATGTAGATCATGACAGATTATTGGTCCAAAATCCTGATATCAAGTACTAATATACTTCTTTATTTGTACTGCTTGTTCATTCTTTAGGCTTTCCATCTTCTTATATTTGCAAGATTCTTTGAGTTGTAGTGCTAACCCTTCATATATAGTCATAAGTTTCTTTTCTTGAGAAGTTTAGCATAATGCAGAGTAGATGTTGTATGAACCTTGTTAGAATTCATAGATATAATTGTTAATCAAATAATTTTTCTGCTTCAGGCGTTTATACATTTTTGAATTGAATTCGTGTCTTTTTCCTTTTTCAAAGCCATACGTAATATGTTTCTGTTGTAGCTAGATTGAAAATGTGTGATGATTATGATATTCACACCTTCTTCACTGCAATTGTTGGAATTCATAGATATAATTGTTAGTCAAATTTTTTTTTTGCTTCATGCATTTATACATTTTTTAATTGAGTTCGTTTCTTTTTCCTTTTTCAAAGCCAAACGTAATATATTTCTGTTGTAGCTAGATTGAAAATGTGTGATGATTATGAAATTCACACCTTTTCACTGCAATGCAAATCTAGTAATGATGGAATGATGGAATTGATTTTATTAATGGAATAATGGAGTGATTTTAGAAAAAACTAATTGTATAGTATATGTATGAATTTTTATTTGAAGCATGAATTTTTGGTTAATGTATTTTAAAATTCCTTATGATTTTACGATCCGAGTTTGTTTTGTATTTTACATGCCGTGTCAAAATCGTAATTTTAACAACCTTGTACATAATATTTGCACAGTATTTTTTTCTCCCATTTTATAAAGTTTAGTATAATTTGTTTTTAATCTATCACTTAATTTTCAATTTTGTCAAATACAGAAGAAATTGATCAATTAGATTCTTAACGTTTCAAACATTTTTCAGTTGAGTCCTCCTGTCTATAACAGTCATTTCCTTTCACCCAACGTGAATATTTTATTATTATTTTATGCCACTTAACAATGTTTTAAAAGATTGATATGGTTTTTATAAATACCAAAAATGCTACTCCTTATATGGCTTTTTTACAAACACCAGCTTGCCAATCCGTGTTTTCTGCACTGGATTGCCATGAGAATCATGACAAGGAAAGGGAAGAGCATTTCTTAAGCGTGAATGACGAGAAAAATACTAGACCAGCTGTGGTTTAGGCAGCATTTAGCTGTCATTTCATCGTTATTCATGCAGCAATCAATCCCATATTAAGCAATAAGTATTGCCATTCAATTTTCAATGAGTTTGTAGGAATAAAAAAGTTTTTATTCAATCAAATTTTTTCGTGTATTATATTTATTTTGTTTTCATATAAAATAATAAAATTAAAATAAAATAAATAATATAAAAAATAAATAAATCTTTATATATTTCTTAGTCAATAAAAAATTAATATTTAAGATAAAATATTCAAGATATCTTGTTATAAATACAAGATTCCATCAATAAAAATCAACCAATAAAATCATATCATGTAACATTATTAAAAGGACCTGAAAGCCCCTACAAACCTCTATAAATAGAGGGCCACACCCTGGAAAAAAGAAAAAGGAAATTCTTGGATATGCAAATTTTCTTCAAGACAAACTTTTCAAGTAAGAAAACTCTTTTAAAAGTTCTCAAGCCTTCTTTATCCACACTTAAAGTCTACAAAAGACAAAACTCTGTTAAATCAAGCATAAACGATCCATAAGAATTGTTCAACAACATTTTAAAGATAAATTAAAGATACTCTTCAAAGTATGAAATCATCAAATCTCGCTTCGCAATACTTGTCTAAATTCGAGTTTCTTGCAAAGCACAAATCTTGACTTGATTTCACAAATAAATCAAGTCATTATATATATATCAAATCCAAAAAAAGAATCAAAGGATTGTTTTATTCTTTTAAAAAAAATATTTTAGATATAGATTATACACCATCATATATTTAATAAAATTATATATTTGTTGATTCTGGTATGTATTCAATTCAGAAGTCCTACTCCCAGTATCAACACTGGCTCAAGCCAACATTTGTTGATTCTGGTCCCTGCATGAGGGATTTGGAGAGAAGGCTACAAGTGCTGCGGTTCACATTTATGCTGTTATTTTGTAGGACTTCTTCTTATATGTAAATGGAAGATTCATTTATACTTCTTCTTCAAGTTTAATATGTTCCTTTTCTTTTACCAGTGTTCATTGTAATTGGATATGAGTTACTACTGAAATGGAATGGCACTGGTTAGGTTACTATTGAAATGAAGTGCAAAACACGTTGTGAAAGTAATGATTAGTATTGATTGATGGGATGCCCTCCGTATTGCTCCCCATGTGCCGGTGTCGTTGATGTGGATCCCTTAGGTATCGAGACTTCCTCCACCCGAGCCCTACTGAAGGGTTGCTTTCTGACTCTTATCGCTTCGTATATCCCACCTCTGCCATAAATCATGCATCCTGGTAGGGTCATCTACCTTTAACAGTGTCCTTGTTATGGAATGTACACATATATAGAAAATATTATAGGAATTACTTTGGTATTGTAATTTCTATTTCTATCCTTATATATTGTACTATACATATAAATAAAATTAATTAATTAATTAATTAATAGATTAAGACGTCTATTATTCTCAATTGTCATTACATTAGCTTTTTGTCAAATTTTACATACCCATAATAAATCATAATTCCACTTCTTTCCTAAATTTTAACCACATTGCATGTATTGATGGGATATCCCACCTCTGACTTCAGCATGGTTTTTTTTTCCCTTTGCTCTAAGTTTATATGGTGTTAATTAAAAAAGTTTTGGATGCCTTGAAGCTACTTATAAAAACATGCTTTAACCTCTAATTTTACACGTTGCTCAATCTATTTTTTAACCTTTTTTATGAGAAATCTGGAGGGGGAAATTGTAGAAAGCAGTGATGTTCATCGAGAAAAGAGAGGAATTGTAGCGAGCTAGAGTCCTCAAAGGGAGATGTTCAATGTTCTTTCTTGTATGCACCATAAAAAAAGGGAATAGGTTAATGGTTTTGGGTTTGGAATCCTGCAGTTTCTGCAGGGTGTGTAATAAATTTACAGATGGGCAGCTAGCTTTAGTTAGGAGAGGACATGGAAGGTGGAGTACTGTAGGTGATGCCGATAACTGAATACGTACGGTCTATCTTGTACAATTAAAGTTGTAATTATATGCATGCATGGAGTCTTTAATTTTCAGAATTAAGTGAAATATTAATAAGAGTAGTACTACTATAGGTGAACCCTTTAATGACCTACTAGAGGGTAGCAATTTTACACATAGTTTTAAAAATCAATCTGGTGTCAACTCGAGGAAAGATTTAGATAACGGGTTGCGAGAGTTTACGCGGGTCAATAAAAAAAATTAAAAAATTAAAATTAAAATAATATATTTTTGTTTTAAAAAATATCTGATGATTGGATTTTAACCCGTCATTTTTTTTTCAACCTGAACTTATTCATATTCTGGATCAGTTGGATTTTGAATCAACTCACCAGGGCTAATCCGGATATTAAAACTACGATTGCACATCCATTAATTTTTTGTCTAGGCTAGCTGCATGCTCCAATCTTCTAGCAATGATTTTTTTTTTAATATTAAACTTACTTTCTTTTAATCTTTTAATTAAGAGAATGTAGACGTGTTAACTTCAACGAATGCAAAGTATGGTCATGAAATGGCAGGAAGATGAAAACTCATGGGATTTTCCTCCTTCTTGTTGCTGAGGGAATCAAGAGATTTCCAGACTAATATCTCAAAATCTCAAGAGGCTTAAGCAGAGAGCATGGCAAACTCTTTCTTTGCACAGTTCTTATGCATTGTCACAACTAGGTCAGGGGTCCGAAGCAAGGGCACAGAAATTTTTTCTGCCATTGGCTATTAAATAAATATCTAATTTCTCTTAAAGATCAATTATTAATTTATGTATATGAATTTTTAAAATTAACAATAAAATTTTAATTCAAATACAATATTTAAAATATTAAAAAATAAATTTGAAAGTCCATAAAATTAAAGTGAAAGTAAAAATAAAATCACTAATGAAATTATATCCTTTAATGTTTTATGAAATATAATTCATCTATAATTGAATTTGAATCGAGATTGTAACAACCCTTCAACCAGGATAAAATAATAATCTCATATCAATTGGAAAATAAAATAATTAATTTTTTTTCCTCTCTCAATTTCTCATTCCTTCACTTGATTCTTTCTTAGATTAGTGTGTTTATAAATTGGACTTTGTAAGATATATTTTAAGATTCCTAATAAAATTTCAGCTCAATCTGATGGTCGAATTGAAAATTGCACCCAATAACATAAAAATAGTCAATTTGTGATTTTTCATCAAATTTTTTAATTTCTTCAAAAATTCTGAAATTTTAACCCAAGCTAAAGCATCATATTAGAAGGCTCCACGTAAAATTTCAGAATTTTTTGATAACTTAATTAAGAATTATAAATTTATTTTACATAAAATTAGTAAATAAATCTTGATAAAATCTTGATCTAAACTGTAATACACCCAAACCTTTAACATGCCTCCCCGCCCTTGGTCTGAAGGCTGGTAGATAGGAAAAACTGCCTTCACATTAGTGTTCAAACATATTGGAAAGACATTGGGCCTGTTGAATCGGATGTTTGAAATATGGGATTACTTATTTTCTTGTTAAATCAAATGTCTTAAACATTCTTCTTAAACCTAGCCTAGTATAGTGGGTTGATTTGGAACATTCACGCCCGGGGTTTCAAGTTAAGACCAAAAATAAATTTACTTAGTGAAATATAATTGATTTGTAATCTAGTTGACTTAACTTGACTATATCTAGTTAGGCTAACTAGTTAATCAGGTTAATTTTAAGAATTCTTTTTAAATAATTAATTAAATAATCCAGGTTTTTTCTGTATCAATTCCCAAATCTGTTCCAAAAAGTATTAATTTCAAACTCATGGTTTCTTCTTAAAGAAGACACGCCTCTTACATATCACAGAATCTGTCAAACCAAACCTCCCAAAGCATCCATGCAGCAGTGAAACGGTTTTTATATATATATATATA
>Ga0325401_1003148_pt1 | contig 14983 bp, 15 predicted proteins | sample PopdelMetagenome_FD_205666 | JGI IMG/M metagenome (GOLD analysis project Ga0325401, IMG submission 205666) | Populus deltoides microbial communities from Bellville, Georgia, United States - Xylem-PdKOR-R2 | ecosystem: Host-associated > Plants > Phyllosphere > Stem > Wood/Secondary xylem | place...
TGGTGGTGGCCCCGGCGCCTACCATCTTGTAATAATTCTAGTTCAAGCAAGTTGGCTGTCTTAAAATTTAAAAAGATAAGCCACTGGCAGAGCAGGCAAGCTTGTCCTTTATCTACTATAATTTATAAAATCTCAGCATATAATTTAAAAATCCATAAGAGATGCAGTGCTCTAATTAAGAAATGGGGGGCAGTGGCAGGGCTGCTGAAATTTCTGTTCAAGAAACTAGCTATGACAGAGGGAGTGAATTAAAAGCTTTCGACGAGACAAAAGCTGGTGTTAAAGGACTTGTTGATGCTGGGGTTTCAAAAGTCCCTCAAATCTTCATCCATCCATCTGAAAGGTTGGAGCACAGGACTCTAAGCACCAGCAAGAACCCAGTTAATGTCACTGTCATAGACCTTGAAGCTATCGATAAAGATCCAATCAGGCGTAAAGGGATTGTTGACAAAGTTCGTGATGCGTCGGAGACATGGGGTTTCTTTCAGGTGGTCAATCATGGAATCCCTGTGGGTGTTCTGGAGGAGATGGATGCCGGTGTACGCAGATTTTTTGAGCAAGATATTGAAGTGAAGAAAAAGTTTTACACGCGAGATGTCACAAAAAGGTTTGTGTATAACAGCAACTTTGATTTGCACACAGCACCAGTGGCTAATTGGAGGGATACATTTTTCTCCTACATGGCCCCTTATCCTCCCAAGCCTGAAGAATTGCCTGGAGCTTGCAGGTATGAAAATAATAGAACCAGAATCTCAATTAACAATCATAGGACAGTTACCAAGTCTAACTAGGGAAACAAAAAAAACAAAGAAAGAAAATAGAAATGTTGCGTCTAGAGTTTATTTTGGTCGTAACATCTTTGTAATGTATCTTATAAATTTCAGAGATATAATGATGGAATTCTCGAAGCAAGTTACAAGTCTAGGAATTTCTTTGTTCGGGCTGTTATCAGAGGCTCTTGGGCTAAAAACAGATCACCTGGAAAAGATGGACTGTGCTGAGGGGCTTGCTCTTATAAGTCATTACTATCCAGCATGTCCTGAGCCAGAATTAACTCTAGGAACAAGCAAGCATTCGGATAATGACTTCCTCACGGTACTTCTGCAAGATCAGATTGGAGGCCTCCAAATGCTTCATCAGGATCAGTGGGTTGATATTCCTCCTGTTCCAGGAGCCCTAGTGATCAATATTGGAGATCTTATGCAGGCAAGTTTCTCCTTTATTAGTGTACTTATGGCAGAATAATCAGTTTCGAATAATCCATAACAAAACTATGATATAGACCTCACTTTATTAATAACCCAATACTGATAATTGGCTACATGCCAACAAGGAAGTCTTCTTTTAGGCGCGCCTCCTTACAATATAAATGTGATGCTGGTAGGAAATTTTTTGTCACGCTCGGCTTCAAACTTGAGAAAGTTTTTCCAAAATCAGGGGGAGCTTAGTTTCCATTTTATAGGATTGCTAAACTTTGTGTTTGTTCAGTCCATCAACTGGTATCTGATTAGAGAATAGTGATATCACTTTTTACTGATTCTGCTTCTCGACAGTATAAAAAGCATGAAAACTCAAGTCTTGCGAGCTTGTAAATAGAAATGATTTTGATTTATTTTTTCATTCCTCTTGAATTTTCAGCTGATATCGAACGACAGATTTAAAAGCGTGGAACACAGAGTACTGGCAAACCGTGTAGGTCCAAGAATATCAGTTGCTTGTTTTTTCAGCACAAGTTTTCAGCCATCCTCAAAGCTATATGGACCGATCAAGGAGCTGTTATCAGAAGTTAACCCTCCAATTTACAGAGAAACTACAGTGAATGAGTATCTTTCCTACTTCTATGATCATGGCCTTGACGGAACATCTCCATTGATACACTTCAAGCTGTAAAGATAATCCTTGAATTCGGCTATGTTTCGATGTAGATGAAGGTGCTACATGAGTTGCTTGATGTTCAGAGTTAAAATAATCGAAGAATGGTTCTTGGATATTGATTGCCAGTTTTATTGAGCGATGACAATATATAATATCTTAGTACACACGTAATCCCTAGTTTGGGATTAAAGATTAATCCAGATGTATACACGGTGAACCTTGCCAATCTTGTAAAACGGCTTCCAATAACGGTGGATTCAATGAAACACCTCTCCTTTCACTTGTTTTACTAGTAGGATAATATGATGAAAATTTCTACTCGAAATATGGTCAAGAGTTGCTTGTATTTTTTTGTCTGGCGGATATCAAAATGCTTCTTTTGCAATGCAACGATTATTTTTAGTTGGCTTGCGCCGTGCGCGACTTAGCTCTCATCTCAGAAGGGGAAGTCCAGGGAGCAGCCGGAGGGCAGGTGGCCACAGAGCTATTAAAATTCAATGGTCAAAGTCAACCCATTTCATAGGCGGTTACAGTTATTAAACACTCGCACCAGTATAATTCTCTGGTGGATAGCTGCAAGCAATTTCCATTTTAGTGCAGCTGAAAATGGTGGATGACTCGTATAGACAAATAATTTTGTAAATGGAACCGACACAGCACAGTTTTTTTTTTTGAAGTTACATCAGTAGATTACAATATATCAGTGCTGTAAAAAATATCTAGCAGAGCTAAACATTTTGGGATGTCTAGAGAAAGCAACTTGTATTTGAAAATGCCAAAATATCTGTTTAAAGTAGACCCAACATGCTGTATACTAATAATTTATTGCTTTCACTCTTAGCATACTGAAAATATCAGCTTCCAGCTAATCTGATTCTACCAATGCCAATTACTATTGGATTGTTTGTATAGCATTTCGAGGTTGTTTCGCTTGAAAGATGAAGAAAGAGTAATGGCCTCCACACTTGATTCCAGTTCTGATCGAACAAGTGAATTAAAAGCTTTTGATGAAACCAAAGCCGGTGTCAAAGGACTTGTTGATGCTGGAATCACCAAGGTCCCTTGGATTTTCCATCACCCACCAGATGACTTAGACAAGACTTTGATTGTTCCTACAGATGGCAAGTTCAGATTTCCAATCATAGACCTGGAAGGTGTCCGTAAAGATCCCTTTCAACGCAAGGAGATCGTTGAGAGAGTCCGAGATGCATCAGAGACTTGGGGCTTTTTTGAAGTGGTCAATCATGGGATTCCTGTCAGCGTTCTGGAGGAGATGAAGGATGGGTTACGTAGGTTTTATGAGCAAGATGTTGAGCTGAAAAAAGAATACTTTTCTCGTGATTATACAAGAAAGGTCATCTATAATAGCAATTTTGATTTGTATACTGCATCATCAACTAACTGGAGGGATACTGTTTCTTATATCATGGCTCCTAGTCCTCCCATGCCAGAGGAATTGCCAGCGGCCTGCAGGTGGGTACCGAGTAGCAATTTACCATTAGATGGTCACTACTACAATCATGGCATCAATTGTTTAGATGTGTTATATCAGTTGACCAGAGCAGTGATGATCATATCACATATCCGCGGTCCATTTCTTTCTCAAGCTTTATTGACGTTTTGAGCTCTGATGTTTAAATCAACAGCAAACTAATCTTTGAAATGCCATATTCAGTTTCTCAAGTACTACTTTTTTCTACAGTAAGAATTTGTTTGACTGAGAACTATTCTGCAGAGATATACTGATGGAATACAGCAAGGCAGTCATGAACTTGGGAAATCTGCTGCTTGAGTTATTATCAGAGGCCCTAGGGTTAAATCCAAACTACTTGAAAGACATTGCTTGTGCTAAGGGGCTTGCAGTTCTCTGTCATTACTATCCAGCATGCCCACAGCCAGAATTAACCTTGGGAGCAACGAAGAACTCTGATAATGACTTCCTCACCGTGCTTTTACAAGATCAATTTGGTGGCCTCCAGATTCTCCACCAGAATTAGTGGGTGGATGTACCTCCCACGCCTGGGGCTTTGGTAATTAATATCGGAGATCTTATGCAGGCAAGTCTTCAGGTTTATTTTTATGCATTTAGAAACAATCTGCTTTCCTACTGTGATAATTTTCCTAGCACTCAAACTTATAACCCAGTGTCTCCAATGGCATCAATCCTTTCTGTATTAGTATAGCATGCACCTACATCAAAATGATTTAGTTGTGCTGCTAAGGCACTTGGGTAAAAGTCATCTAGCCCAGCGTGAAATGAAGGGCATTAACGCTGCCTAAGACTTCCAAGTTTGATGGCAAACTAGTTATCATTGCAAAGATCATTTGTTTGTTTTTCTTCATAACTTTTCCACTTTTTCTGTGGCTAACACTACAGTTGATGCTGACTTTTCAGCTTATATCAAACGACACGTTCATTCGCGTTGAGCACAGGGTGCTGGCGAACTGTGAAGGACCAAGAGTATCTGTAGCATGCTTTTTCAGTACATTTCTTACCCCATCCCCGAGATTCTATGGACCTATGAAAAAGTTGTTATCGGAAGAGAATCTTCCGAAGTACAGGGAAACTACAGTAAGAGACTATTGTGCCCACTACAACGAAAAGGGGCTTGGTAGGACTTCTGCTCTTCTGGATTTCAAGCTCTGAAATCAAGGAATGTAAAGATGGTGTTGTTAGGCTGATAAAAATTTCAATGGTTTGTAAGCAAATTGGTACTTCTTTCGAAAATGTTGACCAAGATAATGTCTCCACAGCTGCCAGCCAGACTAGACTGGCTCACAAAAAACAGAAAACCTTCATCTCTATATGTGGCCCATGATAAACTTGAGATGTTGCATACACCTTGTTGATGGAATCTTACCACACCAGAGTGCTTCAATCACGACGCCAGGCAGTCATTTCATGGTACACAACACAAGTTAAAATGTAGTGATATTTCTATCAGACTGACAAAGTTGTTTGCAAGCTTCTAACTCGGCAGTTCATGTCATGTTCGGCCAAGAAGGCGACTGTCTTGGCACCTGGGCTTACGAGCCCAGTTCTGAGGCCCATTCACAATGGCCCATGCTTACTTTCTTCGTCTGCTTTATTTATTTAGTGATAATCTTTTATTTTTGGCGCATTAAATATAATTCTTCTTCTTCTTCTTCTTCTTCTTCTCCCCCTCTTTTAACCTTTTTCACATTCCTGATCTTTCTCTTCTCTATTTTACCTTTTACTTTATGATTTTCCGGTTTTTTTTAAAGACATATATATATATATATTCAACTTTGGGACAAAAATATTCAAAATTAAACTCTTCCCTCTCCTTACCCTTCTCTATATTTGTTGATCGTTTTATTTTGTTGATTTTTCAATATACAAATTCAAATTAATTAATCATATGCTAATAATTAATACTCTGTTCTTTTTTTTTTAATAAAACCCAAACATATTTACATAGAAATATATGAAAATCTTTGCTATGGCAATCAGATTAATCTCCTGTTGTGATTATTGTTAAGCCCACCTTCTTTTCCTTTTCAGAAGTAACCGATTTATGTTCACTTATAAAAAAAATTTGCATCGGTGTTGTTATTTGATACTTAGCATAACTATTAAACCTGATTTGGAATTGATTTGGTTATGTAGTTAGATCCTGAATTATAAATGTTGACCTAAATTAACTTGAAAAAATAAAAATAAAAATTATATTTTAGATTTTAATATTTTACATGAATTTTTTTTAAAACAATATATATGAATATAATTATATAAAATAAATATAAAACATGAAGTATAGTATAATTATTTAACATCAAAAATTTAAAAAAACAATATATATAGATGTAGATTATAATAAAAATATGAAATATGAAGTGCTGAAAAATTAAAAAACAATCCATTTAAATATATATAAAAAATAAGTATTCATAAATTAATAAAATATTTTTATGGTTTATTAAAAAATATATTTTTTTAAAAAATAAAATTTCATCCAATTTACACAATTTACACGGTGACTCAGGTTTCTGGTTAATCCAGCAAATTACCCAAATTTAACCGTACCAATTACTTCTCCAAGTTTTTTAGTTTGAAACCTGTTCTAGGCCGCAGATAACCTCGTCCCGGGTCAGGTTTCATAACTGCGCTAGATAGGCGCAAGAAGTCTTGGATAGAGAAGTAGATTTTCAGGGGGAGCTGACAGTGATGGATAACCAAATATTAGTTGCCATATGCTGGCCATTAAATTCTCTCCCACTTCTATCCATTAGTATAGATAGATTGAATGATTGATAGGGTTTTTTTTTCTCATTTGAATCGAGCATCTCAAGGTTATATCTCAGATTAAAAAAAAGCAAAAAATTAAAAAAAGAAGAAGCGAAATGGCGATGACATGCGATTCCAGTTATGATCGAATAAGCGAATTAAAAGCTTTCGACGACACAAAGGCCGGTGTCAAAGGACTTGTTGACGCTGGAATCACCAAGGTACCGCGAATTTTCCATCACCTACGTGATGATTCAGACAATACTTTGCTTGTCGCTGCTGAAGGAAAGTTCAGAATTCCGATGATAGACCTGGAAGATGTCCATAAAGGTCCACCTCAACGCAAGGAGATTGTTGACAGAGTCCGAAATGCATCAGAGACTTGGGGCTTTTTTGAAGTGGTCAATCATGGGATTCCTGTAGATGTTCTGGAGGAGATGAAGGATGGGGTACGTAGGTTTTATGAGCAAGATGTTGAGCTGAAAAAAGAATACTTCTCTCGAGACCATACGAGAAAGGTTGGGTATAATAGCAACTTTGATTTGTTTAGTTCACCATCAGCTAATTGGAGAGACACCTTTACCTGTGTCATGGCTCCCATTTCTCCCAGGCCAGAAGAGTTGCCAGCCGCATTCAGGTGAGCAGCATCCTACCACTCGATCGATAGCATAGCCATGCGTCTGTTGCCTGCTAAATTCTATAATTTATTTTTTCAGGTTTTATTAACTTTTTCAGCTCGGATGTGATGTCAATTGTAAACTTATCTTCGTAATTCCGTACTCAATTTTTTTAGCACAATTTTAACAGTGAATATTTTGTAGAGATATTCTCATAGAATACACCAAGGAAGTAATGAAATTGGGAAATTCACTGTTCGAGTTACTATCAGAGGCTCTTGGTTTGAACCCCAACCACTTGAAAGACATTGACTGCAGCAAGGGGCTTACAATTCTGGGCCATTATTATCCGGCGTGTCCCCAGCCAGAATTGACGTTGGGTACAACTAAGCACTCTGATAATGACTTCCTCACAGTGCTTCTACAAGATCATATTGGTGGCCTCCAGGTTATGCATCAGAATCATTGGGTTGATGTACCTCCTACGCCTGGGGCTCTGTTGATTAACATTGGAGATCTTCTACAGGCAAGTCATAATACTCTATAGTTTTTGTTTTGGGGGGCCATTTCATACAAATACTTTCAGAAATTTCTAACTTCAAGGGTGATGGTTGCGAAAAAAATTCAAACTTTTGGGTCCTTGCTAGGTCACCCCTGGCTACAACTTATATTCGTCTACTTCCGTGCATGCTTAGATGTTATTCTACTAAAACTATGTTCTTCGTCAGTTTCTGTTATTTTATGGCTAGCTAACTGTTAGCACAACACAGTCTAACAATAGCAGTAGCATAACTAAATCTACCAGCAAGCATTGTGAGAGTTCATGGAGGGATAAGGTTGCTCAAAGCTATTGGAGTAATAAGACAGAATCCTCACAATACTTCCTATGATGCTGCCTATAATATCGACTCTTTTGGTAGAGAAAAGTTAGGAGATAAAGTTGTTTCAATGGTAACAAATTCAAGTCAGAATGGTAGTCTAACAAGATAAGAGAAATGCAGTCATTCATCCGAAAATAAATGGATTCATTGATATCAGATCAGCCTTAACAAAACGCATGGAGGCTACTTTATGTCCTTGTTCACCGGGGCCAAATCAGCAAAATATATAGAAGATAATCACTAGCTGCTAGCCTTTAATTTGTATACATGTGTCTTCCAGTACCTTTAATAGAATGCTCGCTGTAACAAAAAAAAGTATTGTATTCTCATCATGTTTCTTTTTAGACATAATAAAGAACAGAATTCAAACCTCACTCATGTTTTCCAGATTTTCTTGTCTAACCTTATACTTGATACTGATTTTTCAGCTTATATCAAATGACAAGTTCATAAGCGTTGAGCATAGGGTGCTGGCAAACCGTATAGGACCAAGAGTATCTGTAGCGAGCTTTTTCAGCACAAATCTTAATCCAAACTCAAGACCCTATGGACCTATCAAGGAGTTGTTATCAGAAGAGAGTCCTCCAAAGTACAGGGAAACCACAGTAAGAGATTATGTTGCCTACTTCCTCCACAAAGGCCTTGACGGGACATCTGCTCTGCTGCATTTCAAGCTGTGAAATTAAGAAATGTGATAAGCCTAAAAAAGGATATGTATACGGACACGTATTTCTATGGAATAGCTTATATTGCTTGGTTCAATGGTTGTGTATTTAGTGACTTAAATAAGTAAAACAGATTAAACTCCCCGTGTATCTACTTTTCTCAATTGTTTTGTAATGACAAAGGAAAGGTTACCCATTGTATATCTTAAGATCCTATGCACCTCTCGGAAAAAAAAAGAGAAAAAAAGAAGCCCAAGAGTGCGGTATTTGAAGAATGTCCTATTGGCAGATATATTTATGTGATCTGATATGATTCTTCTTTTTTTTTTCTGTCATGATTCTTCTTCCATTTATGAGTTGATTCCATCATTATTCTTAGGAGAAATATCAGGGATGTAGCTAGAATCATTCTTGTAATCAATGCACTTTGTGTGTGTGTGTGTATATATATATATATGTGACAGAATATAATACAACTGATATGAAAAAAACTACAATCTTTCTTTGTCATTCTTTCTGATTATTCTTTTTTTCATGGTATCAGAGCTGGTTCATACTTACCAGTCTCATATAACAGTTGTTTAGATGGCTTCCTGTGGATTGGAGAATATGGAAAGTTTTATTGCTCCTTCTTCATTCAACCAACATCTGTATTCTGATTTGAATCTTCCTGATATGAATTCAAATCAACATTTGTGTTCTGTTCAATTGAATGAGTTCAATTATCTCCTTCGGTCAATGACTGTGTCATTAGCGCTTGGTGGAAGATCAAGAATCGAATTTATTGACAAAAGTAATGCTGCTCCTGATGTCAACTCTCCCCAGTACAAATCATGGTTTGCTAACGATTAGATGGTTCAGTCATGGCTACTCAACAATATGGAACCACACATCGCTGAAATCTTCAACTATTCTGAATTTGCTGCAGATTTATGGGATGCAGTCAAAGAGATGTATGGAAATAAGAATAATGCTGTCTGTGTGTTTCAGCTCAAGAAAGATATTTCATGCTTGCACCAGGAAGGAAAATCATTTGTCCAATACCTTGGGAATATGAAAAACATGTGGAATGAATTGGCAATTTATCGATCTCACACCATAGATGCCGCAACCTTATTGAAACGAGCTGAAGAAGATAAAATCCTCCAACTTTTGGCTAATTTATCTCATGACTATAAAGATCTTCGTAGCCGTATACTCATGAACTCTGAATTACCATCCTTCACAAATGTGTGTGCAACTATTCAACGGGAGGAAACTAGAAGAAAGGTTATGAACTTGAGTAGCAAATTAGATTTTTCTGAAGCCTGAGCTTTTGTATCCCATCAGAGACGTTATGAAGACAAATGGTATAAAAGTAGAAGACCTGATTTGAAATGTAACCATTGCAACAATCTTGGACACTCAGTTGAACGATGTTGGGATCTTCATCCTGAACTAAAACCAAAGTTTTCAAGAGACAGCAAGGAAGGACATAAGCCTTTTCAACCATCAAGGTATAAAGCCAACTCTGTGACTAACCAGTCTGCAAATGGATTATCAACATTTACTTCTAGCCCAGTGGACCTCATCAACGAATTTGCATCCTATCTTCATGCAAAACAGAGTGCAAAACAGAGTGGAGGTGATTTAGAGGCGAACAAAGATTCATCAGCACTGATTGGTTAGTTTGCAGGATTTCTAGCTGCAAATAAAAATATCTCAGCTCTAGATGTACTAGGTATTTTGAATGCTTTTTCTTCTGCTCTTATTGTAAGTAATGTGCATGATTTTTTGATCATAAATTCAGGTGCCATTGATCACATAACCAACAAATGTAATCAATTGCTTGACTTTAACAATTTTTCTCCACCTTCTCAAATATCAGTTGCCAATGGTAAATATGCACAAGTTTTTGAGGAAGGGAAGATTAAATTACTCTCTCAAACAATTGCATCTCCAGCCTTATATGTTCCCTCTTTCTCGTTTAAACTACTCTCTGTTGGAAGAATTACAACATCACTAAATTGTCGTGTTGTTTTCTCTCCTTACAATGTTGTATTTCAGGATCTAGTCACCAGCAAGATGATTGGTGAAGGATTCTTCTTTCAAGGTCTCTATTACTTTTCTAAAGATTTTTGCATACCCAAGAGTTTTCAAGTCACTGGTTGTTTAGCTTCAGAGCCACCGTTATGGCATCAACGTTTGACATATCCTTCAAAGCCTATTTTGGCAAAACTGTTTTTAAATTTGAACAGCAAATTAATAAACTGTGATGTTTGCCCTTTGTCAAAATCTACTCGTTTACCATTTTCTTCTTCCACATCTTATTCAGTTAAACCTTTTGATTTAGTTCATTCTGATGTTTGGGGACCTGTCGTTGAGTCTTTTGATGGTTATAAATACTTCATTACATTTGTTGATGATTTCTCTCGTTTTACTTGGCTATATTTGTTAAAAGCAAAAAGTGAAGTTGCCACTGTATTTCAAGATTTCCATCATTTGCTTCATACTCAATTCTCATCCAAAATCAAAATTCTACGATCAGATAATGACTTTGAATATATGTCCAATATCATGATACAATACTTGAGCATGCATGACATTATTCACCAAACTAGTTGTGTCCATACTCCACAACAAAATGAAATAGCAGAGCGAAAGAACCGAGACTTACTAGAGAAAATGAGATCACTGATGTTTCAAATGCATGTTCCCAAAATATTTTGGTCTCAAGGGGTACTCACAGCTATTTACCTTGTAAACTGATTGCCTAGTAAAAATCTAACGTTTAATTCTCCAGCTGAGTTATTGACAGGGAAGAAACCATCTCTATCACATTTGAAAGTCTTTGGTTGTTCTTGTTATGTGCACATTCCATCCTCTCAGCGTGACAAATTGGATCACAGAGCAGTTAAATGTATGTTCTTCGGCTATTCTTCAACACAGAAGGGATATAAGTGTTACAATCACACCACTCATAAGCTTGTTGTTACCAGGGATGTTCGGTTTGATGAACACACATCTTATTATTCCTCTTCCAGTGAGATCATTAATCAGGGGGAGTCTTCATCAGCTTTATTTCCATTGCCAACTCTAGTAGTCGAGGCATATTGCCCAGAACAATCTTGTTGTAATGCAGGAATGGACATCCATACTGATCCTATTTCGGCCACAACAGAGGGGGCTGATCTGCAGATTGAACATCAGGAGCACCTTCGTTCCTCCTCCAGACGTAATCCTACACGTAACCTTAAACCATCATCCAGGCTTCATGATTATGTGACGTATATAGTGAAGCATCCTGTAACCAATGCTCTAGCCTATCACAGATTGTCTTCATCTTATGGAGCTTATCTCAGCACTATTGCCAAAGTAACAGAACTATGCAGTTTTCATGAAGCCTGTCATCAAAAAGTTTGGCAGAAGGCTATGCACGAGGAGCTTCAAGCTTTGGATGTCAATCACACTTGGAGTATTGTCTCACTTTCAAAGAATAAAAAGGCTGTTGGAAGTCATTGGGTATACAAGATCAAATTCAAGACAGATGGTTCCATTGAAAGACATAAAACAAGATTGGTCGCCCAAGGCTTCACTCAAACATGTGGCATAGACTACAAGGAAACTTTTGCACCAGTTGCAAAAATGAACACCATTTGAACTCTACTCTCAGTTGCTATAAATCATGGCTGGTTTTTTTTTTTTAATCTCAAATGGACATCAAGAATGCCCTTTTACACGACGACCTCCAAGAAGAAATGTATATAAAGTTACCACCCGACCATTTAGAGTAATGATCCAAAGCTGGTCTGCAAATTATATAAATCTATCTATGGCTTGAAACAATCTCCCCGTGCTTGGTATGCTAAGTTGGGCACTGTACTTACTAAACTTGGATTCACCAGAAGCAATGCTGACCACTCGCTATTTGTTTGTATCAAGCCTGATGAAAGGTTGGTGGTTTTAATTTATGTTGATGATCTTATTGTTACTGGTAATAATCATGCAGCTATTACCAATCTTAAGAGTATTCTTCATCAGCGATTTGCTATTAAGGACCTTGGCGTTCTTAAAAATTTTCTTGGCATAGAGATGGCTACTTCTCACAAAGGATTGTTTTTGAATCAACATATATATGTGCTGGACTTGTTGTGTGAAGCTGATATGCTTGACTGCAAACCTACAAAGACACCTCTAGATAGCAAACTTCAGCTGACTTTGGATGGGGACTCTTTTGATCAACCTCAGCTTTATCAAAAATTGGTGGGCAAGCTTATCTATCTTACCATCACACGACCTAATCTGAGTCATTTGGTTGTATTGTTAGTCAATTCATGCACTCACCTACTACAACCTATATGATGATCGTCAAACGGATTCTTCGATATCTCAAGGGCACTATTGGACGTGGAATTCTGATGCAAAACCATGGTCACACACAGATACTCGGTTACACTAACGCGGATTGGGCAGGGAATACTCTTGATCGCAAATTTACTATGGGGTATTGTATCTTTGTTGGAGGAAATCTAGTTTCATGGAAAAGTAAAAAACAATTAGTCGTTGCTCGTTCCAGCGCTGAAGCTGAATATCGCGCCATGGCCTTCACTGCATATGAACTTATATGGCTGAAAGCATTGTTAATTGATTTAGGTGTCTTTCACCCTCAACCTATGTCCCTTTGCTGCGATAATCAAGCCGCAATGCATATTGCTTCTAATCCAGTATTTCATGAACGAACCAAACACATCGAAGTTGATTATCATTATGCTAGGGAGCAAGTTCAGTCGCATATGATTGTTACTCAATAAACTAGGAGCCAGGATCAACTTGCAGACTTATTCACCAAAGCCTTGCCCTGCCCGATTTCAATTGCTGCTTTCCAAGCTTGGATCAATCAATCTTCTTCATCCAGTTTGAGAGCGAGTATGACAGATATATCTATATGATCTGATATGATTCTTCTTCCCTTTTCTGTCATGATTCTACTTTCATTTATGAGTTGATTCCATCATTATTCTTAAGAGAAATATCAGGGATGTAGCTAGAATCATTCTTGTAATCAATGCACTTTGTGTATGTGTGTGTATGTATGTATGTATGCATGTGATATAAAACTACAATCTTTCTCTGTCATTCTTTCTGATTTTTCTTTTCTTCATGTCCCCCAGGATACCGTAGGAAACAAGAAAACTTTGCTAAAAATAATAAACTAAATAAATTAGAAACAATGACAAATTGATGAAAGGACTAAATTAAAAAAAAGGAATCAAATATATATAGTTTTTGAATCCGGACTAATTAACTAATTTCACGTCAGAGACTGCGATTCGTGGATGATTCAGTATTATTCGGTCACGTTGCCGGATAACCATCCGATCTCTCGCTGGAAATTAATTTTCCGGCCAAATATTTTCCCTCCACGAAATCTCAGTATCCAACAAGGGAAAAAAATAATGATTGGAGATTCCTATAAGGTTTACATGCGTGTTAGCTATAGATTAATGATATAGTTTTACAACGTCAGTATCTCTTATATATCCTTCTATCTCTTCCTCTCTGATAACAAGCGTTGAAGCAGGTTTTTTCACACGAATTGTTTCGGAAAGATTTTCTTAAGAGGAGAAAATGGTGGTGTTGAAGACTAGTGGAAGTCAGGTAGATATTTTGCATCCATGATTTTCAAGGAAACATGCCTATCGTTTGTTTCTGGTCTTTTTGCGTACTGGAAGGAGAAGAGCGGTGCAGACTCTCTGTGGTTTCCAAGCTGGTGAAATTTTCTTTAGAGTTATCATACTAATTGAACACATGAAAGATGTTCTGTTCCATTTGACGATTAAAGGAGAGGGAGGTCGAGGCCACTATCTATTTGTCGTCATTGTCAGAACAGAAGATGATTTAATAAAATTTCCCTCTCTCTCTTTTATATATAGCTTTCCCACATCCTGAAGCAATGCTCAGTGCTGCCGTACTTGCAGAGGAAACCTATTTTATAAATCTTCCTCTTGTCCATTAAGAAGCCAAAGCTGGTGAAACTTCTTATATATCTACTATTCTACTGAGAATGGGTAGGCCTGATGAGATTATCATGCTTCCAAGGCGTGCAGAGAGGCAAGGTATTTTCATTAACGCTGAAGACAACTTTAGATTACCTTCCTTCCTTAATCTTTGATATGTTCCTATGATTGTCGTGGCTAGCTGTTCTAATTACCACCTCTCCCGTTGCCAATTAATTTTGGGGCGTGAGTTTTGTATGCATGCGTCATTACGACCAAGTATTCTCTCGAAGCTTCCATTACGACACAAGATTATTAATAAAGACAGAAGCTAACAGAACAACAATAACAAAGAAAACATAATAATTTTAATGAGTAAAAATAATTGCACATATAAATTTTAAATTTATTATTTGAAAAATTAAGTACATGGCTGCTACCTTGTCAAGATGCTCCCACAAGACTTTTATATATGTCCGAAAAACCTACTTATATTAGGAAACAGCCCAAGTCGAGAGCATAAAGAAAAAGAAAACAAACTGAAAAAAAAAACAATAAATCCAAAAATAATTAGGAAAAGTAAAAAAAAATTAGCTTAATCAACAACAACTTCTATGTTTAATTTCCAGAGATCCATCAATTTAATAAGCTACAAAATAACTCTTTTTTAAAAAAACTATTTATAGAATTTTAAACTCAATTCAACGGTGAGATTTCTTAT
>Ga0325401_1003151_pt1 | contig 14982 bp, 12 predicted proteins | sample PopdelMetagenome_FD_205666 | JGI IMG/M metagenome (GOLD analysis project Ga0325401, IMG submission 205666) | Populus deltoides microbial communities from Bellville, Georgia, United States - Xylem-PdKOR-R2 | ecosystem: Host-associated > Plants > Phyllosphere > Stem > Wood/Secondary xylem | place...
TCGAGGACCTTGACCCCGACCAGCGGCCCCGCGGGTCCCGACGGCTTCGACGGCCCTGTCGATCCGTGCTGCTCGCTCACCGGCTCACTCCTCGCTCGCCTCGTAGGGGCTGAAGGACGGGAACGTCCAGGCGTTCGCGTCGCGGTCAAGGGGCACGTCGATCAGCGCCGGCCCGGAGCCGGACAGGACGTCGCCCACCCGCTTGGCGAGCACGCCCAGGTCGGACACGACCTCGCCGGGGACACCCATGCCGGTCGCCACCACACCGAAGTCGACGGGACCGAAGTCGACGCCGATCGTACGTCCGCCGAAGTGGAGCTCCTGCTCCTGGCGGATGTTGCCGTAGCTGGCGTCGTTGAGCACCACGACGCACACCCGGCCGCCGACCCGGGCCAACGTCTCCAGCTCGCCGAGGCTCATGCCGAGCGAGCCGTCGCCGATCAGCGCCAGGACGGGCCGGTCGGGGTCGACGAGCGAGGCGGCGATCGCCGAGGGCAGCGCGAAGCCCATGTTCCCGAAGCCGACCGGCTTGATGTACGTCCCCGGCTGGCGGACCTCCCAGAGGAAGGACCAGACGCCGGGGTTGCCGGCGTCGGGGATCAGGAGCGTGTCGTCCGGGGCGACCTCGCGCAGCGCGCGGACCACGTCGGCCGGCGACAGGGTGCCCGTCGGGGACGCGTCACGGACCTCCGCGGCCCGCCACCACTCGACCTCGGCCTGCTGCAGCCCCTCCACCCAGGCGGAGCGACCGGCGCTCGCCGCGGTCGCCGCGCTGCCGACCGCCTCGAGGAGGCCGCGGCAGAAGGACCCGAGGTCGCTCACGACACCCGTCGTCACGTCCGCGTAGTAGCGCCCGATCATCGTCGGGTCGACGTCGACCTGCACCACCGACGGCAGCCGCCGCTTCCAGCGCGTGGTCGACACGGCGTTGAGGCTGTTGCCCAGGGCGAGGACGAGGTCGGCGTCACCGAGGACGCGGGTGGAGAGCTGGGTCCCCATCCGGCTGACGGCACCGAAGACCAGGGGGTCGGTGGTCGGTACGGACCCGATGCCGTTGAAGGTCGTCACGACCGGGATGTTCAGCGTGTGGGCGAGCGCGAGGACGTCGTCGGAGGCGGCGCTGCGGTTGCCGCCGTTGCCGAGCCAGATCACCGGGCGCTCGGCCGCGAGGACGCGCTCGGCCACCTCGGCGAGGACGACCGCGTTCGGGGCCGGCTTGGCCCCCACCCACGAGCGGGCCGGGTGGACCTCGGGCACGGCCGGCGGGTCCTGGACGAGACCCTCGATCGTGTCGCGGGCGAAGTCCAGGTGCACCGGGCCGGGGTTGCCCGTCACGGCGTTGATGTACGCCTCCTCCACGGCCTGCTTGAGCGAGGAGGCGTGGGCCACGAGGCGGCTGTACTTGGTCAGCGGCTTGAACAGCTCGACGTGGTCGGCGTTCTGCGCGTCGTCCTTGTGGATGTTCTCGCCGTTGTTGTTGCAGGTCAGGACGAAGCCCGGGCTGGAGTCGCGGAAGGCGCCGCCGACACCCGTGATCAGGTTCGTCGCGCCCGGTCCGGTGGTGGCGATGCAGGCGGCGGGCCGGCCGGTCAGGCGACCGTACGCGTCCATCATCACCGCGGCCGCGCCCTCGTGGCGGGTGTGGACGAGCTCGATGCCGGGGGTGGCGAGGATCGCGTCGGTGATCGCGAGGGTCTGTCCCCCGACGACGCCGAACACGTGGGTGACGCCGACGGAGCGGAGCAGGTCGACGACCAGCTGGCCGCCGGTCTTGGGGGTGCTCATGGAAGGTGCTCTCTCTTTCGTGGTGCAGCGATGTCGGGTGTGGCGGACGCGCGGGGTGCGGCGACCGGTCAGGGCACGGGGACGGTGGCGGCGGCCCAGCCGACGCTGATCAGCCGCCCGGTCCTGCCGGACCGGCCCCACACGTCGAGCTCGACGCGGAGCCCTCCGTCGACGGGGGTGACCGCGGTGACCAGGCCGGTGAGGTCGACCGGCTCGAAGACCTCGAGCGGGACCAGGAACTTCATCCGGAGCCAGCCCGTGCTGAAGAAGCTCGGGCCGAAGGCGCGGGTCAGCAGGGCGGCGAGCGCGCCGTACTGCTGCTGGCCCTGCACGATGGGGACGCGCAGGCCGGCCCGACGCGCGACGTCCAGGCTGTTGTGGAGGTTCGTGACGTACTCGCCGAGCCGGGAGAAGACCGCCGCCTGCTCGAAGGTGAAGGTCTGCCGGTGCGGCGCGAGCACGTCGCCGGGACGCGTCGTGGGACCGAGCTCCTCGACCTGGTGCGCTCCCTCGGGCACCTCTCCGGCCACCCTGCGGTCAGGTGAGCCGCTGCTGCCCCGCCCGACGATGCCGCCCGGGACGGTCTGGAGGATCTCGACGCCCCGGTGCCGCACGATGCTGCGGCCGTCCTCGCCCGTGGCCTGCGCCTCCATGACCACGTAGCCCTCGCCGCGGCGCTCGTAGGCCTCGACGTAGGTGCCGGAGAGGGTCACGACCTCCCCCACCCGGGCCGGGCTGTCGAACCAGAGCTGCTCCTCGGTGTGCAGCCCGACGACGCGGCTGGCGGCGTACACGGTCGTGAACAGCTGGACGAGGTCGTTGCCCAGGAGCGCGGCCTGGCCGACGCGGGTGCCGTCGGGGCCCGGGCCGGCGGTCACCGACCAGGGCGAGTAGTCGTCCTGGGTGAAGGCGAAGCGCTTGACCTTGTGGTCGTCGACCAGGACCTCCACCGGTCCGAGGGCCTCGGGGATCTCGAGGTTGGCGAAGGTCGGCTCCTTGAGCCCCTGCTCGAGGTCGTCGACCTCCACCGCACGGCGTGGGTCGGTGATGTCGCGCCAGCGACCCTGCGGGTCGCTCCCGGTACCCTCGCCCGGGCTGCGCGTGCCGATGGCGCTGGTGTCGACGGTGGCGGTCATGCCTGCTCCTCGGTGGTGACGCTGCGGCGGGCGATCGGGACGGGTGTCGCGGCGCTGGCGGGGCTCGGCTGCTCCGGGCCGGCGGTCGCACCTCCGCCGGGACGCCCGTCGGCGGTGATGTCGGTCTTGTGGGTCTCGGGGGCCAGCACGGCGCACACGAGGCCCAGCAGGATGAAGAAGCCGGTGATGGTCGCGACCGGCCAGGGGTTCCCGTCGGTGGCGATGAGCAGGGCGGTCGAGGCGAACGGCCAGAGGCCGATGAGGATGCTCGGCACCTGCGCGGCGAAGGAGATCCCGGTGTAGCGGACCCGGGTGTCGAAGAGCTCGGAGAAGAAGGCCGGCTCGACGCCGTACATCGGGGTGACGGCGAGGATGTACATCCCGACGTAGACGCAGAACATGAGCGGCACGGAGTTCAGGTCGAGCACGGCGAAGAACGGGAAGATCAGCACGAGGCCCGCGGCGGCGCCGAAGATGAACACCTTCCGGCGTCCCACGCGGTCCGACACCACGCCGGAGACGTAGTACGTGACGACCGCGATGAGGGCGGCCACGGTGCCCGCCAGCAGAACCTGGGTCCGGGGCAGCTCGGTGTAGTTCGTCGCGTACGCCAGGCCGATCGTCAGGATGATGTAGCCGCAGAAGGCCTCGCCGGCGCGCATGCCCAGGGTGAGGAGCAGCGGGCGGCGGTGCGTGGCGAAGAGCTCGGCGAGCGGGATCCGCTGCTTCGGCGTCGCCGTGCCGGCCTCGCGCTGCTGACGCTCGACGGCCTCCTGCGCCGCGGCGAAGGCGGGGGTCTCGGTGAGCTTGAGCCGGATGACCATGCCGGCCACGATCAGGACGGCGCTGAGCAGGAACGGGATGCGCCAGCCCCAGGCGAGGAGCTGCTCGTCGGGAAGCTGGGAGACGAGGGCGAAGATGCCCGTGCTCAGCACGAGCCCGATGGCGTTGCCGACCTGCGGGAAGGCGCCGTAGGCGCCTCGGCGACCTTCGGGTGCGTACTCGACGGCGACCAGCGAGGCGCCGCCCCACTCGCCGCCCACCCCGAAGCCCTGCACGAGGCGGCACAGCACGAGCAGGATCGGGGCCGCCAGGCCGATGCTGGCCGTGCTCGGGATCAGGCCGATGGCGAAGGTCGCCACCCCCATCAGCATCAGGGTGACCACCAGGGCCCTCTTGCGCCCGATGCGGTCGCCGATGTGGCCGAAGACGAGGCCGCCGACCGGGCGGGCGAAGAAGCCGACCCCGAAGACGGCGAACGCCGACAGCGTCCCCAGCACCGGGTCGTCGCCGGGGAAGAAGACCTTGCCGAAGACGAGCGCGGACGCCGTCCCGAAGATGAAGTAGTCGTACCACTCGACCGCGGTGCCGACCACGCTCGCGGTGGCCGCCCGCCGGGCGAGCCTGAGGCGTTCGGCCGGGTCGGTCGCGGCCCCGGTGGCCACGGCGTCGCTGTTGGACATCAGCACTCCTTCGTGTGAGGACCTCGGGCTGCACGCGAAGGGCTGCCCGCACTGGCTAGTCATCTATACAACTAGAGGAGCAGAGTAGTGTCAAGGAGCTGGTCTAGGTTCACCGGAGCGGAGCCGCGTCGAGCACGTAGCGGACCTCCTGGTACTCCGCGAGACCCTCGGCTCCGCCCTCGCGTCCGAGGCCCGACTGCTTCACGCCACCGAACGGCGCGGCCGGGTTCGAGACGGCGCCGACGTTGATCCCGGTCATGCCGGTGTCCAGGTCCTCGGCCAGCCGGGCGGTGCGGTCGAGGTCCCGCGTGTACGCGTACGCCACGAGACCGAACTCGGTGTCGTTCGCCCGGCGGACCGCCTCCGCCTCGTCGGCGAAGGTGGACACGGCCAGCAGGGGGCCGAAGATCTCCTCGACGAGCACCCGGCTGCCCGGGGCCACGTCGGTCAGGACGGTCGGCGCGAAGAAGGTGCCGGGTCCGGGCAGCGGCGCTCCCCCGCACCGCACGCGCGCCCCGCGGCGGACGGCGTCGTCGACCAGCCCGACCAAGCGGGCGACCGCACGGTCGTCGATCAGCGGGCCCACCCGGACCCCGGGCTCCGTCCCGCGGCCGACCGCCAGGCCGCGCACGCGCTCGGTCACCCGCTCGACGAAGGCGTCCGCGATCCCCTCCTGCACCAGGAACCGGTTGGCCGCCGTGCAGGCCTCCCCCGAGTTGCGGAACTTGGCCACCATCGCGCCGTCCACGGCGGCCTCCAGGTCGGCGTCGTCGAACACGAGGAAGGGCGCGTTGCCTCCCAGCTCCATGGAGGTCCGCAGCACCCCGTCGGCCGCCTGGCGCAGCAGGGCACGACCGACCAGGGTGGACCCGGTGAAGCTCAGCTTGCGCAGCCGTGGGTCGCCGATCACCGGCGCGCAGACCTCCGGCCCCGAGGTCGTGGTGACGACGTTCAGCACTCCCGGAGGCAGCCCGGCGTCCTCGAGGACCCGGGCGAGCAGCAGCGTGGTGAGGGGTGTCAGCTCGGCGGGCTTCAGCACGGCGGTGCACCCTGCCGCGAGGGCCGGGGCCACCTTGCGGGTGGCCATGGCCAGCGGGAAGTTCCAGGGCGTGACCAGCAGGCAGGGCCCGACCGGGAGGCGCTTGACGGTGATGGTGCCGTCCCCGCCGGGCGCCGCGAGGTGGCGACCCGCCGCGCGGGGTCCCTCCTCGGCGAACCAGCGCAGGAACTCCGAGCCGTACGCCACCTCGCCGCGAGCCTCGGCGAGCGGCTTGCCCATCTCGAGCGTCATCAGCAGCGCGAAGTCGTCCGCACGCTCCCGGACGAGGGTGAAGGCGCGCATGAGGAGGTCGCTGCGCTCGCGGGCGGGTGTGCCGGCCCAGGACCTCGCGGCGGCGACGGCGGCGTCGAGCGCGGCCATCGCGTCGGCCGGCGAGGCGTCCGCCACACGGGTCAGGCAGGCGCCGGTCGCAGGGTCCTGGACCTCGAACTCCGCACCTCCCTCGGCCGGGCGCCACCGTCCGCCGACGTAGAGGCCCGACGGCAGGTCGTCGAGCAGGCGCCGCTCCTGCAGCGCCTGCGTCTGGGTCCGGGTCTGGGTCTCGGTCTGGGTCATCTGTCCTCCTCCGGTGGTGCGACGCCGTCGCGGGCTTCGCGCCAGGCGTCGTAGAGCTGGTCGTAGCGCTGCGCCCGGTGCGGGTCGGGCTCGACCGCCCTCAGCGCCGGCCCCACGCAGGCCCGGGCCTCGCCCAGGTCGGCCACCACGCCGGACCCGACCAGCGCCAGCGCCGCGGCGCCGAGCAGGGTCACGTCCGGATCGGCGCTGACGAGGGTCGGACGACCGAGGACGTCGGCACGCAGCTGGGCACCGGCCGCGGAACGCGCGGTCCCCCCGGCGAGCACGACCGGGGCGCGTCCCCCGGGGTCGAGCACCTGGACGGCCTCCCGCACCGTGAAGGCGGCGCCCTCCTGGGCCGCCCGCAGCAGCTCAGCGGCCCCGTGCTCGGGGCGTTGGCCGAGCACCGCCCCTCGCTCCCGCGGGCGCCAGCGGGGGAATCGGGTGCCGGTCTGGCTCGGGAGCACCATCAGCCCGCCGACGCCGGGGGGCACCGCCTGCAGGACCTCGTCGTCCACCGCTCCGAGCAGCCTCCGCCAACCGGCGACCGCTCCGCCGGTCATGCCGGTCGGCCCGCCGGCCGTCCACCGGGTCCCGGTGAGCGCGGGATTGAGGACGGTCCCGGCGGGGGCCTCGGACGGGTCGCCCACGAGGCGGGCCAGGACGTCGGTCGTCCCCGCGACGTCGGCGACGAGGCCGGTGTCGTCGCCGAGCAGCAGCCCGGCCCCCACAGAGCCGTCGGGGCCGCCGGCGACAACGGGCAGCCCCGGGGGCAGCCCGGTGCGTCGGGCCGCGTCCTCGGTGATCGACCCGACCACCTCGGTGGGACCGGCCTGCGGAGGGAACCACGACGGCTCGACACCCAGGTCCGTCAGCAGCCCGGGGTCCCAGCGCCGGGCGACGACGTCGGAGGCGAGCGCGTAGGCGGCGTTCACCGTGTCGGACACTGCGACGCCCGTCAGGCGGTGCACCAGGAGCCCGGTGGGTGACAGCAGCCGCTGGACCCGGGCGCGCAGGCCCGGGTGGTCCCCGAGGTGCACGGCGAGGGCGGTCGCGCTGCTCCCGAGGGCCGGCCGCCGGCTGGTGGCCCGTACGCGCTCGGCCAGGAGGGGATCGAGCCCGTCGAGCCGTTCCAGCCCCCGCGGGTCGGACCATCCGCCCGCGGGCGCCACCACCGCGGAGCCCGACCCCAGCGGCACGGTGCCGATGTGCGCGGAGACGGCGAGCGCCCTGGCGGTGCCGACGTGACCGAGCGTCGAGAGCGCCGTCGTGACGTCGGAGACGAGGGCCTCAGCGTCGAAGAGCCTGCCGTCGGCGGGGCCCCGCCGAGGCACACGGGCGCTGCTCGTGACGGTCCCATCGCACGCGACCACCGCGGCCCGCACGGCCGACGTGCCCACGTCGACCGCGACCACGGTCGGCACGGCCGGGGGGACCTCGCGAGTCCTAGCGTCGATGACGTCCTCCTCGATGATCTAGGTGTCTAGAGGTCCTACGACGAACGATCGGCGAAGGGTCTGGCGCGCTCGCTCAGCGCTCGAGCGAGAGGCTGAGCGGCAGGGTGGGAACGGTGTGGCTGTGCGCGACCTCCACCAGCTGACCCGTGCCGGTGTAGGCGGTGCGGGCGATGACGATCAGCGGGCTGCCCTCCGCCACGGACAGGAGCCGGGCCTGCTCGGCCGTCGCCAGGCTCGCCGACACCTCCTGCTCCGCGCGCGTCACCTCGAGCCCCTCGCGCTCGCGCAGCGTGCGGTAGAGGGATCCGCCCTCCAAGCCGTCACGGGCGAGCGAGGGAGCGAGCAGCAGCGGGACCCAGGAGTCCTGCAACGAGACCGGCTCTCCCCGCAGGCGCCGCAACCGGTGCACCCTGACGGCCGCCTGCCCGGGGTGGAGCCCCAGCGCTGCGGCCACCTCCGCCGGCGGGTGCGCGACCGTCTGCTCGAGGAGCTGGCTGGTCACGTCGGCCTGCTCGACACCCATCTCCTCCGCGAAGGGGCCGACGCGGTTGGCCCGACGACGACGCTGCTGGGGCTCGCCCACGAAGGTGCCGGTCCCGTGGCGGCGGACCACCAGCCCGTCCGACTCGAGCTGACCCAGCGCCTGCCTCACCGTCATCCGGCTGACGCCGTAGTGCTGCGCGAGCTCCGACTCGCTCGGCAGCCGGTCCCCGGCGCTGAGCTGACCCGAGCCAATCTGCCCGGTGAGGTCTCGGCTGATCACCTGGTATCGCGGCGCGACCGCCACGGGGCCTCCTTCGAGCTGCGGCGTCCGCACGGCTGCGTGTCCGGAGGACAATGGCACCACGCCCGTCCGGGGCGGTCAACGAGCGCGGCCCGGGCCGCACGTGCGGGTCGGACTCCACGGCTCACGCCCTGAGCAACGTGCGCCGAGGGTCGATCAGCCGGCGGACGTCGTGGAGCTCGGAGTCGTCGGGTGCCGGGGTCTGAGCCACGGCGCCGTCGACCACCGGCTCGAAGCTCATCCGGGCGAGCACGTCCTCGAGGCTCTGGCCCGCGTGGAGCGAGCGCAGCCGCAAGCGACCGTCCTCGGCGAAGTCGAAGACGCAGCGGTCGGTCACCACGGCGCTCGGGCCGGCGGTGCGGTAGCCGAGCGCCGCGCGTGAGCCCGGCCCGACGCCGTGGCCGCGGCTGGTGACGTGGTCGACCTGCTCGACGAAGGCGCGTCGCGACAGGTCCATGACCACCACGGGTCGTTTGACGAAGGCGAGGTGCTCGGGCTGCGCGAGGCACCCGACGAGCCGGACGTCGGGGACGTCCCCGCGACCGATGCGGGTGATGTTCAGGTTGCCGTACCGGTCGATCTGGGCGGCCGACTCGAAGCTGACGTCGAACTCGCCGCGCACGAGCATGTCGACCTTGTTGCCGATGTCGGCGGGCGCGTACGCCCCCCGCCACCGGGTGATGGCGCCCTGCGTGAGCGTCTCCGGCACCGAGGAGAGGTCCGGGTTGAGCAGGTTGCCCCAGTAGACGTCGAGCCCCGGGGCCTGCCGGAGCTGCGCGAGGCGACAGGCGACGAGCGGGATGCCGACGGCCAGGGAGAAGGCCCGGCCCGCGGTGCCGACGCCGACGAACACGAGGTCGTCGTCGGAGAGCAGCCGGCTGACGGTCACGGCCATCAGCTCGTTGGTGGTGACGTCGTCGCGCTCAGCGACCTCGGACGCGGCGCTCACCGGGCCACCTCCAGCGCCTTCGTGCGGGCGGCCCCGAGCCGTTCGAGGAAGGCGTCGTGGTCGGGCGCAGCCAGGACGGCCTCCTCGACGTAGCGGTGGAACGCGTCCGGGTCGCGACCGGCGGCTGCCCACCGCTCGAGCTCCTCGCCGTCCTCGTCGTACTCGGTGTCGCAGGACCCCGGCCACGCCCCGAAGGGCGCCTCGCAGATCGCGTCGACCTTGACGTGCGGGATGTAGGTCAGGTTCGGGTGCTGCGTGATGGTGTCGTGCGGGACGATCCGCTCGACCGAGACCACCAGCGTCCGGGCACCCGCGGCCATGATCAGGTCGACGTCGTCGCTGTCGCGGTGCGCCGGCCACGCCACGTTGCCGAACTCGTCGCCGACGTAACCGTGCAGGATCGTGCAGTCGGCCTCGACGGCCGCCACGGTGTGGAGCTCGGTCCCGGTGTAGGGGCAAATGACCCGGCGCACGTCGTCCCGGGCTGTCATCCGGGTCCCGGGGATCGGCTGGACGGGCAGGAACGGCAGCCCCATCGCCGCGGCCCGGAAGCGGGCGGTCATGTACGACTCGGAGTGGTCGGTGACCCGGAGGGCGCCGCTCTCCACGGCGCGCCGGAAGCTCGGCGCCAGGCCGTACCACCAGAGCCCGACGTAGATCCCCTCCCAGCTGCGGGCGCACCCGGCCCCCACCAGCAGGTCGGTCGCGAGGCTCGAGGCCCAGGTGACGAGGTCGAGGTCGCGCACCTCGCGGCGTACGAGCTCCCGCACGAGGGCGATCGGCTGGCGCCGCAGCAGGGCGCCGCCGACGACGAGCGTCGACGAGGGCGGCACCAGCGACGCCGCCTCGCTCACCGACACCAGCTTCGACTTCATCGTCCAGTCTCCTGTCCAGCCCTCCACCATGAGGACCTCTAGATGACTAGAAGATAGCAGGAGCCGTTTCGGTGCTGGAAGCGAACCCAGGAACGCCGACGGGCCGCGCCTCCCGGAGGAGACGCGGCCCGTCGTGGGTGCTGCGAGGAGCGCTCAGCGGCGGATGTAGGAGATCAGCCGGAGCATCTCGATGTAGAGCCAGACCATCGTGACGGTGAGGCCGAAGGCCGCGCGCCAGGACTCCTTGGCCGGTGCGCCCATCTCGACGCCGCGCTCGACGTAGTCGAAGTCGAGCACCAGGTTGAGCACCGCGAGGACGATCGCGACGGCCGAGACCAGCACGGACAGGCCGCTCACCGGGCCGGTGATGCCGCTGCGCAGGCCGCCGCTGCCGGTGACCAGCGAGAAGATGAAGTTGATCAGCATCAGGCCGGCGAAGGCCGCGGTCGAGATGAAGACGATCTTGGTGAACTTCGCCGTCACGCGGATGTTGAAGAACTTGTACGCCGCGAGCGTCACGCCCGCAGCGACGAACGTGGCGACCACGGCCTGCGCGACGATGCCGGTGTAGACCGACTCGAAGACCTTGCTGATCATGCCGATGAAGATGCCCTCGATCGCGGCGTACGCGATGACGAGCGGCGGCGACACGACCCGCCGGAACGAGACCAGCAGCACGACGACGAAGCCGACGAGCGCCGACAGGACCATCGCGGGGAAGTACAGGGACTGCGGGACGAAGTTCCACGCGAGCGCGGCGGTCAGCACCAGGATGCCGATGGTCACGGCGGTCTTGGTGATGACGTCGTCCAGCGTCATCCGGCCCTGGCCGGCCTGCTGGTTCGGCGTCGGGGCATTGCTCCACGGGTCCTGCGGGCCGCGGCCACCACCCTGCACGGGGTAGCCCTGGTAGCCCTGCTGCCCGTAGCCCTGGCCGTACGGCTGCTGGCCGTACTGGGGTGCTGCGGGGGTGAACGCGTCCTTCTTGGAGAGGATCGGGTTCGAGCTGCGCAACATGAGTGGGGTTCCTCCTGGTGAGGCGCTCTGGAGCCCTCCGGGGAGGAGAACCCGCGCGCCGTGCTTCCAGTGTAGACAACGAACGGGTGCCGCCCGCGTGTTCCCCCGGCCCGTCGTCCCTGGGAAACCCCTGGTCAGACGCATGTTCGGGCTATACGACCGGCGTCGCGCCGGCCCCACGGGGTGCCGGCGCCGGAGGTGTCGGAGCGGTTGCCTACCGTGAGCCGTGACGAGGTCCGGCGGCTCGGGGAGGTTCGGGTGGTGGAGCGCACCTGGCTCGACGTGCCCTTCTCTCAGAAGGACGCGGCCAAGGCGGCCGGTGCCCGCTGGGACGCCGCCGCCAAGCGGTGGTACGCACCGAGGCCCGGCGTCACGGCCCTCGGGCGGTGGGCCGCGGCCGCACCGGTCCCCGACCTGCTGCCCGGCGAGGACCGGTCGCTGGGCACCGGTCTCTTCGTCGACCTCGTGCCATCGAGCTGCTGGTTCACCAACGTGCGCTCCTGCGTCCCGCAGCGCGACTGGGAGCGTCTGCGTCGCATGGTGACGGGGCGTGCGGAGCACCGCTGCGAGATCTGCGGCGCCGTCGAGGACCGCGACCGGCAGCGCTGGCTCGAGGCGCACGAGCGCTGGACCTACGACGAGGCCACCGCCCGCCAGACCCTGCGCAGGATCATCTGCCTCTGCACGGACTGCCACACCGTGACGCACTTCGGCCTCGCCACGCTGCGGGGCGACGAGGCCGCGGCGTTCGCCCACCTCATGAGCGTGACCGGCATGTCGCCGGACCAGGCCCAGACCCACGTCCGGGAGGCGTTCCTGACCTGGCAGGCCCGGTCGGCCAGGACCTGGGAGCTCGACCTGACCATGCTGACCGGCGCCGGGATCGCGGTCCGTCCCCCGCCGGACGCCGACCGGCGGGCGGGGCTGGCGACCGGGGGAGGCCCGACGACCGCGTGACAGCGATCCGTCCGGGCTGCCGCGGTGCGGTGCCCCCGGCGGGATTCGAACCCGCACTCGGGCGGGTTTAAGCCGCCTGCCTCTGCCGTTGGGCTACGGGGGCTCGGCACGTGCCGGGCGTGCGTGAGCCTAGTGGTGGGACCGGGCGACCGGGACGCAGCGACGCGTCAGCGCTGGCTCTCCTCCGGAGTCGGCGACGGGCTCGCCCCGGTCAGCCGTCGGCGGGTCTCCTCGGGCAGGCCCGCGAGGTCGCCGGTGTCGGTGCGTGGGTCGATGACCACCTGGCCGTCCGGCTCGAGGTGCACGGCCTGGACGCCGGTGACCAGCCCGGTCGCGTCGTCGCGGAAGTAGAAGTAGGAGTCGGCGCGCACCAGCGGCGGGCTGAACGGGGTGCTGAAGGACGCCAGCGTCGGCTGCTTCACCCCGCCCGACGTGCCCTGCTGCATCCCGACGGTCCAGGTGCCGTCGGCGTGCGTGACCACGGTCGGCCCGACCTGGGCGTGCATGTGGCCCCAGAGCACCAGCCGGGCGGGCGGGTCGTCGGCCTCCATCACCTGCTGCGCGGCCGTCGGCTGGTGCAGCAGGATCGCGTCGACGGGGCGCGGGCGGGCGACGGAGACCATCCGCTGCCCGAGCTGCGCCTCGTCCTCCGGCCGGTCGAGCGTGCGCTCGACGCTGAAGGGCACCTGGCGCTCGGGGTCGTCGTCACCCAGGACGTCCCAGCCGGCCGCCTCGACCGTCGTCCCGTCGAGCACCGTGGCCCCCGCCGCCCGCAGCTGGGCCTCGGTGACGTCGGAGTCGTGGTTGCCGGTCGCGACCACGAACGGCCGGCCGCCGGGGATGCCGACCTCGCGCCGGATGCAGCCGCGCTCGGCGGCCGTGCCGTTGACCGTGTCGTCGCCGGAGTCGAGGACCACGGCGGGTTCGCTGACGGCGACCAGGCGGGACATCAGCTCGGTCGTCGCCTGGTTGCAGTGCAGGTCGCTGAACCCGTACGCCATCGACTCCCCCGCCCGCGGCCGCGGGAGGGCGTCGAGCTGCGCGGACAGGCTCTTCGTCGCCTCGTCCTCCCACGCCCGGACCGCGGCCTGCTGCCGGGAGGACAGGATGCGGATGCCCGAGACGCCGCGGCCGAGCAGGTCGGCGAGCAGCGGGCTGTCGACGCTGATGGTGGGGCTGCGGTCGGGCAGCGGCAGGTCGATCGGGATCCGCGGCCCGTCGGGCCGGGCGGGCACGAGGATCCCGCCGACGAGGACCGACACCACACCGAGGTAGACCGCGAGCGTCCGCCGGCGCGTCACCCGCCGCACCACCCAGGGGGCGAGGAGCCGCGAGCGCAGGCTCCACAGCGCGAAGCCGACCAGCAGCACCGTCTCGGCCACCGCGGTCCGCTCGAGGGCGTCGCGCTGGAGCCGCTCGACGACGCCGCGGACCGCCTCCTCGGGGTCGGTGTAGAGGGCGGTGTAGGCCGACAGCGTCTCGTTGGAGAACAGCGACCCGAGCGTCGAGCCCGACTCCCCGACCCCGCCGACGGTCGCACGGAGGCCGACGGGCGCGTACGGGCTGTCGAGGTAGGCCCGCCCGAGGGGCCCCAGGTCGATCTCGATCTCGCCGCTGTAGTCCGCGGCCAGCGCGACCCGGTTGGGCCCCAGGTAGTCGTCGACGCGGGCGTGCCCGACGCCCCACGCCGCGGCCAGCGGCAGGGCGAGCACGGCCGCCACGAGCGTCACGGCCAGGGCGCGACCGGTGCTGAGCAGCAGCGTGCGCCGGGAGCGCACCCGCGCGGCGTGCCGCGCGAGCACGCTGCCGAGCCGCCGCGTACGCACGGCACCAGTCTGCGGAAGCCGTGTCACGAGGGAGGGCCTTCCGTGAGACGGCCGCGGATCAGGCTCCGGCGTCGGCCGGGGCGTCGAGGTAGACCTGGCGGGCGTGCAGGGCGTGCGCGCCCGCGACGCGGTCGAGGAAGAGCAGGCCGGCGCAGTGGTCGATCTCGTGCTGCAGGGCGCGGGCCTCGAAGGCGTCGGTGACGAGGTCGACCTCCTCGCCGCTGACCGGCAGGTGCCCGCGGACCGTCACCCGCGTCGCCCGCTTCACGTCGCCGGTGAGGTCGGGCACCGACATGCAGCCCTCGCGGGCGCGTTCGTTGCGGCTGGACTCGACCACGCGGGCGTTGACCAGCACGACCAGCCCGTGCGCCGTCCGGGTCTTGGGGTGGTCGCTCACGTCGACGCAGAAGGCCTGGGCCGAGACGCCGACCTGGGGCGCGGCGAGCCCCACGCAGCCGGGCGAGACCCGCATCGTCGCCACGAGGTCGGCGCAGAGCTGCACGACCTCGGGGTCGGTGGGGTCGACGTCGGGGCCCGCGGTCGCGAGGACGTGCGCGGGGGCGCGCACCACCTCGCGCACCCGGCCCGGCGGCAGGGTGGTCTCGTCGAAGCTCACAGCTCGTCGTTCTCCACCGGACGCAGGGTCACCTCGACGCCGAGCTCGGCCGCGACCTGCTCGAGCCGGTCGCGCAGGCCGTCCGCGTCGGCGCCCGCGGGGAGCGCGGCCTCGGCCAGCAGCACGTAGAGCTCTCCGGAGAGCCGCGTCGTCAGGTCGGTGACGTTGCCACCGGCCTCCGACACCACGCCGACGAGCCGGGCGACGATCCCGAGCCGGTCGGCGCCGTAGACGGTGACCAGGTGCGTCGCGGTGGCGGCGGGCACGTCGGGGTCGGGCACGACCTCGCGGACGGCGACGTCCAGCCCGGACGCGGCGAGGGGGCCGAGCGCGGCGCGGACGGCCTCGACCGAGGCGTCGCCCGCGCAGACCAGCGTCATGGCGAAGTGGCCGCGCAGCAGGGTCATCGAGGAGTCCTCGAGGTTCATCCCGCAGGTGGCGAGGGCGTCGGCCGCCGCGGCGATGATGCCGGGGCGGTCGTGCCCGACGACGGTCACGGCCA
>Ga0325401_1003152_pt1 | contig 14978 bp, 8 predicted proteins | sample PopdelMetagenome_FD_205666 | JGI IMG/M metagenome (GOLD analysis project Ga0325401, IMG submission 205666) | Populus deltoides microbial communities from Bellville, Georgia, United States - Xylem-PdKOR-R2 | ecosystem: Host-associated > Plants > Phyllosphere > Stem > Wood/Secondary xylem | place...
AATGGGATTGGCTTTTTCTTGATATTATTTTTCTTTCAAATGTTGCGACAGTGCGCTCGTAGGGATTGTCTCGGACGCCATGTCGCTTGGTGAAGCGGCTCCAGAGTACAAAGATACGGTGGGAACCCGTTTCAAACAGTATTTTTCTTAAAAATAATTTTTTTATTTAGATTTTTTTTATTTTTAAATTATTATCATGATATCAAAAATTATTTTAAAATAAAAAAAATATTATTTTAATATATTTTCAAGTAAAAAGCAGTTTAAAAATAAACGCTACCATACTTCCAAATACGCTCTAAACATTGTTTAGCATTGCGGTTGGAAAGTACTTTTGGAAAAATTTAAATTTTTTTATTTTTTTACTTTAAATTAATATGTTTTTTATATTTTCAGATCATTTTGATGTACTGATGTTAAAAATAATTTCTTTTAAATATTATTTTAATGTGTTTTGGAATAGAAAATACTTTGAAAAACAACCATTACCACACTCCCAAACACTAATATTATTTGACATTGCAGGGTATAATGTTTTTTAAAATAACTTTTTATTTAAAAATATATTAAAATAATTTTTTTTAGATTTTTTTATTTTTAACTTCAATGCATTAAAACTGTAAAAAAAACACTAAAAAACCCTTAATTTAATGTTCTTCAAGCTAAAAGTATTTTTAAAAATACATCTAAAAACATAAATAAAAATTACATCAAACAACCTAAAAGGTGGAGGTGGATGCTAGAGAGTTGAGAAAAAGTTATTAAGCGTTTTTGAATTGAAAACTTTTTGTAAGTTACTTTTTATTTTAAAATTTTAGGTATTTTTAGATGATTTTTATATAATAATATCAAAAATAAAATTAAAAACATGAAAAATATCATTGTGTTGCATTTTAATTGAAAAATATTTTTTAAAAAATAATTTATATCAAATATACATATAAATAGCAATCAGCCAAAGCTCTTTCTAAAGATTTAGGCTAAAATTCGTGTTTATATATTACGGGTTTATATGAAAATGAAACTCAAGGTTCTATTTCACTCTCGAGCTTTATTAGTGAATTATATTAAAATTTTTAATAAAATTGTAATTTATAAAATGTTTTTTTTATTATTGTTAAAAATTTTGACATTTAAAAAATACCCATAATTGGACATGACATATTAGTTAATTATATTAAACTGTAACTTATAAAATGTTATTAATTATAGCTTAAACACCATAAAGATTCTCCAATATAATTACATAAATTGGTTATTTATTGACTTTTAAAATTGGAAACACTCCCTTAATATGTTTTTAAAATAAGAAACTTAAATAACAAAAACATTAAAAAATATATTCAAATTAAAATAAAAAAAATATATAAACTCGATTAGAAATAAAATGAATTGTTTTTATACACTTGGAATACATATAAGCCTGCCACGTGTTAATTTAACAACTAAATTAGCATATGCTTAGTAGAATCAAACAAAATCACTTAATTACAAAAATTAAACAATTATACACTTGAATATTAAAATTAAGAGTTGAAGACAAAAACTCAAATATTATTTGGTATTTGATATTGTAATAATTTTTATTTTTTATTTAATAAAAAAATATTTGATTAGTTAAATAATTTTTATATTTTATATTTAATCTGCATATAATTGTGTTTCAAATATTAATTTTATAAAAGCAAAAATAATTTATTTTTTATTTATAAAAACATAATTTTTATTTATTTTACATGCAAAAATTTATATCGTAATAGTTTTAACTAAACATTTATTTTTTTAAATCTATTTTAAAAAAACAATAACTAAAAATATTTTTTTTATTTATTTTTTTAAACCATAATCATAAAAACTATTAAAATATCAAATACACGAAGAACTGTTTTTAAATTTAAGAGTTCCATAAAGTTCATGTGTTGAATACTTTAATGAAACTTTTTTATTTATATTTGATTAAGAATTCCGTCTAAATTGTAATATTTGATTAAAAAAAACTTCGAAATTTAATATTTGATGTCAGGTAATGTGAAGGAATTCTAACAAAAACCCTAAATTGAGAAATTAAAATTGTTAAATGAAAAAAATGTATACAATATTTTCACTTAAAAGCAAAATTGAAACTACCCAAATAATTCTAAGTCATCGCTGCCTAACGCTAAACACGAGCAGCGCGCACAGCTACAGAGTCACTGCTTCTACTTTCCACACGACTACGGCTACCCCGCACATGCCTTGCTGGGGTAAAAAGATGCAGGATTTAACTGGCATGAGGTGAGCCACGAGTCTATGAGAGAGGAGAATCCTTGCTGACAAAACCATAGCCGTATAGAATGTGAACCCCATTCAAGACCACTAGCTGATCAACGGCCTCAGATTCACTTGATCATCTCTGGCATTCTAAAGCCTTATTATTATATTCCCTGATAAAGTAAATGGATTCTGTGGGCATAATGTCAGGTCAATGGATTCCTAGGCGTGTGGGGCTCACAACACGGGTTTACCCACCATCTCTCATCATAATTTGCTGTTTAAGTTGGTGATTGATAAGGGGGGAAAACATGTTTCATAATTGTAGTTTGAGTTTGAACTGAATGTATCCCATCAAGAAGATTCAACGAAGAAGTAGACTGATATCAGTATCATAGTCATAGAATACAAGCTGCAATATCCTGGTTTCCAAGAAAGTAAGAAGCCAACCTGCAATGTATTTGTAACAGAGGCCCTGCTTCTTGGATGTTTCGAGTAAAGGTTGAGGAGCGGGAGGAATTGAATTACAAGTGGATAGTTCATACAAACACTAATCGGCCCACCAAGACTGGAGACGACTAATTTAATCAGCATGAGTGGACTGGACAAATTCTGATGATCTGGATATGCTTGCGTACTCAGATAGGACGAACCGTGATAGTTGGACTGGTGCTTATCATTGTTGTGTGCGTGAAGGGCTGCCATAAACTCGAAAAAAAAGCCATGTAAAAATAAATAAAAAAGCCCTAGAAAGAAGGAAAAATTCTTCTCGAGTGGATATTGCTGTTGAAAAAGCACTACACGGTGGGCAATCCCTCTTGATACTCCGCCATCCCGAATAAAATGATTGAAAAAATAACACATTTGTAATGGGAAATATATATATATATATATATATATATATAAAAGAAAGAAAACTATTTCCATTAAAGGCTAAATTGTATCTGGGAAATTCCAAATGAATTGTATAAAACGAAAATAAGAGGTCATAGGATAGGAGCATTTATGTCTGCGTAAACCACACCTGTCATCACATCGGCAAAACAAAAAATGAAATTCAGGAACCTTATCGTAAAGTAGATTATTGTATGGTGGGATTAAAGAATTACGTGTAAAAGAAGCAGGGAGAAACAAAGCTTATGTCCTTCAAATGGCAACGTAATTTAAGAGATCCTGATTCCTGACACTTGAGAAAATGAATAAATAATTGTCTGTCTTAATGAAACCGAATTATCTAGAAATTTTTAATGAAACAGTGCAGAGAGTATTTAGATTCCGGCCACATTGTTGTTCTGGTCCTTGTAAGTTTATGATCAAGACATATTCCTTAGACAAAAATTGTAATGATGCCATGATTGTGACTGTTTTTTTTTTTTATGTTTATGTACACGAATCTTAAGACTGGATATCTGACACCCTTGACTCCTTCCACCTAAGTCGTCGCCACCCTTAAAGGTACACGTGCTTCTTACGTGCTTTGGCAGGCAGGGTTGCTTTCTTTCGAGACTCAAAGAAACCGATCCATTTCTTCCTTCTAATTTCGGAGAGGAGATTTTTAGTGTCATTTCTGTTGTTTTGTTGTCTCTGTCTTCGTGTCCCAACTGGGTTGTCATTGTTTTTATCGATAACATACAGCAGGATGTCATTGCAGGTCTTAAACATTGCCTAGACTCCCTGTGGTCGTTTTCTTTCTGGGCTGCCTTTTTTCTGCTTTTGTCTTTGATTTAGTTTGGGTGAGAATTTAGTTGAAATGGGGATTTTTGAGCTGGGGACTAGAATGGAGATTTCTGTAGAGATTGTCTATGCAGCATTTTTCATGCTGTTAGTGGCATGGTTGCTGATAGACATCTTGAAACGAAGAAGAGGTGGTGGTGATTTACGCTGCAGAGAACTCGAAGCAGTGAAACAATTTACAGTGCTGTTTACTACATTCACTGTTCTTCCTAACGTCATAATCTCGATCTTGTACCTTGGTTTTGGATTTTATGAGTATTGGGAACTAAGAATTATCACTTCTAAATCTGTTTTCTTATCTATGACTTGGATTTCAGCTACTCTAGTTGCTTGCTATTCCAAAAACAGAACTCTTAGAGAAGACAACAGGTTGCCCTTGGTCATTATTCTTTGGTGGGTCTTTTACTGCATTTTTGATTCACTCTCTGTTTCCATTCATTTGATTACCCGTTTCAGTTCCATAGAATTGCCTTATCCCTGGCCTGAAGCTAATATTGCTGATTTTGCTTCCTTACCACTGTTAGTACTGCTTTGTTTCACTGCTGTAACATTCAGTTGTAGTACCAAGACACATGATGACCTTGAAACCCCATTGCTCCAAGAAAAGCATCAGAGTTTGTTCAAAGATTCAACTTGTTATAGGAATGCTGGAATTTGGAGCAAACTTACTTTTAAATGGCTAAACCCGCTGTTTAGTAGCGGAAGGATAGAAAAACTTGAGCTATCTCATGTTCCTCCAGTTCCTGCATCAGAAACAGCAAAGTATGCTTCATCATTGCTTGAGGATTCGTTTGGAAAAAATAAAAAAGAGACTTTGAATTTGCCAAAAGCCATAGCATATGCTGTTTGGAAATCCCTGACTATAAATGGAGTTTTCGCAGGTATCTCTTTGCTTAATCATGCATCAATCTATAGATTCTGTTTAAAAGGTTTGTTGTGCTTAATTCTGTTCATCTTCTGCAGGAGTAAACACAATTGCCTCCTATACGGGTCCTCTTTTGATCACCAACTTTGTTAATTTTTTGTCGGAGAATCATGATGATTCAGGCCACATCCATGGGTTGGTTCTTGCATTCGTCTTCTTTTTCTCAAAGACAGTTGAGTCCGTAACTCAGCGGCAATGGTACTTTGGTACTCAGCGTATTGGCACACGAGTAAGGGCAGCTCTCTCAGTACTGGTTTACAAGAAATCTTTATCAGTGAAGTTTGCAGGATCAAGCAATGGCAAAATTATAAATATGATTAATGTTGATGTTGAGAGAATTGGTGACTTCTGTTGGAACATCCATGGGGTTTGGCAGCTACCATTCCAGGTGTTTTTAGCCCTTGTTATCCTGTTTATAAACCTTGGTGCTGCCCCCACAATTGCTGCTCTCTCTTCTACAATTCTGGTGATGGTGAGCAACACTCCTTTGGCCAGTAAGCAAGAAAGGCTCCACTCCAGGATCATGGAAGCTAAAGACTCAAGAATCAAAGCAACTTCAGAGACTCTCAAAAGCATGAGAGTCTTAAAACTGTATTCATGGGAACCAACATTTTTGAAGAAGCTTCTTCAACTTAGAGAGACTGAGAGAAACTGGCTGAGGAAATACCTCTATACTAGTTCAGCAATAGCCTTTCTGTTTTGGGCTTCACCAACTCTAGTTTCTGTTGTCACTTTCGGTGTCTGTATTTTATTGAAAACGCCTTTAACAACAGGGACAGTCCTCTCAGCTCTTGCAACATTCCGAATTCTGCAAGAGCCCATCTACAACCTGCCAGAGCTTATTTCCATGATTGCTCAAACTAAGGTCTCGATTGATCGCATCCAAGATTTTCTAAGTGAAGATGATCAAAAGAAGCAGATTCCTTACCAAGCTTCTCAAACATCTGACATTACTATCGAAATGAAGTGTGGAGAATATGCCTGGGAAACAATTGATCAAAACTCAACGAAACCTACCATCAAAATTACCAAAAACATGAAAATAATGAAGGGTTACAAGGTTGCAGTTTGTGGATCAGTTGGGTCTGGCAAATCAAGCCTGCTCTGCAGCATACTTGGAGAGATTCCCATGATTTCTGGGGCAGGAGTCAAGGTTCATGGAACAAAAGCTTATGTTCCCCAGAGCGCTTGGATTCAAACAGGAACTGTGAGAGACAACGTGTTGTTCGGCAAGGATATGAGTAAGGAAATCTACGAGGATGTTCTGGAAGGGTGTGGTTTGAACCAGGATATTGAGATATGGGCTGATGGAGATTTGACTGTGGTGGGAGAGAGAGGGGTGAACTTGAGTGGAGGACAAAAGCAGAGAATTCAACTTGCAAGAGCTGTCTATAGTAATTCAGATGTTTATATCCTAGATGATCCTTTTAGCGCTGTAGATGCACATACTGGAACACATCTGTTCAAGGCAAGGATCTTCCTAATATTTTTCTGCTTTTTATTTATCTCTCGTGCAACTTTACATCCTTGTCGGTATTCCCATCTTGTTTTCTTCATATTTGGAATATTTTTGTGCAGAAATGTCTCATGCAACTCTTGTCTCAGAAGACTGTTATATATGCTACCCATCAACTGGAATTTTTATATGCTGCAGACCTTGTTCTGGTACATAACCCGAAAGTTCAATCAGATATTCAAATATATTAAGAATTTAGTCATCTCAAGCTTCTTTATCCATTACTTTTAAATGTGTATTTATAGGTGACGAAAGATGGTGTGATTGTCCAGTCAGGAAAATATGAAGATTTGATTGCAGATCCCACTGGTGAACTTGTTAGACAAATGGCTGCCCACAGAAGATCATTAAACCAAGTGAATCCACCCCAAGAAGATAACCCATTAACAGGTGGATCATCTCAGTTAAATCAAAATGAAGTCACAGAAGAAAAATTTGAAGCGCCAACTGGTACTGGTAGATTTTCAAGGAAAACGCAAGAGGAAGTATCTGAAACTGGCAGAGTGAAATGGAGCGTTTATTCAACCTTCATTACTTCAGCTTACAAAGGAGCCCTTGTTCCAATCATCCTTCTGTGTCAAGTCCTTTTCCAGGGACTACAGATGGGAAGCAATTATTGGATTGCATGGGCGACGGAGAAGAGTCACAACGTCACCAGAGAGAAGCTGATTGGCATATTCATTTTGTTGTCTGGTGGAAGCTCCATCTTTATATTGGGAAGAGCAGTTTTGCTGGCAACAATTGCTGTTGAGACTGCTCAGCGTCTTTTCTTTGGGATGATCTCGTCTGTTTTTCGAGCTACTATCTCATTCTTTGATGCCACACCTTCAAGTAGGATCCTCAGCAGGGTTAGTTTTTTTTATTCCAAGTTCAATACTCTTTGCTTTGTCTACCATCTTTACATGCTTCCGAGAAAAAAACATTTTTCTTGTGTTTTTGTCCTAGCAGTCATCTACAGATCAAAGCACAGTAGATACAGACATCCCCTACAGATTGGCTGGATTGGCATTTGCCCTAATTCAGCTATTATGCATCGTTATCCTTATGTCTCAGGTGGCTTGGCAGGTCTTCCCTATCTTTCTTGTCATACTAGGAATCTCCATCTGGTATCAGGTAAAGCGAAAATTCTGCTTCAACTTCTTATCATTTTTTCATTAAATTAAACCATATCATCCTGATGAAGAGATATTTGGCAGCTTGGCAGTATCATGTGGAGAAACATAAATATAATTTGCATTAATTTCTTCGTTGGGTGATCTCCCAAAGCCAAAATTCACTAAAAACAAGAACAGTTCCTTATCATTTACGCCGCACCGGCCAACGAGAAAATGCACGTATATTTTAGTCCAAACCTTAGATGATTCATCCCATTCAACTCATATCTAAACATTGAGGTGCTTAATCAAAATTTTCTGCAGGCTTATTACATTACAACTGCTAGAGAATTAGCCAGGATGGTTGGAATCAGAAAGGCTCCTATCTTGCATCATTTTTCAGAATCTATAACAGGAGCAGCGACAATTCGCTGTTTCAATCAGGAAGAACGCTTTCTGATGAGAAGCCTTAGCATAATTGATGATTATTCTCGCATTGTCTTTCACAACTCAGGCACCATGGAATGGCTGTGCATTCGGATCAACTTTCTCTTCAACCTTGGGTTCTTTCTTGTTCTGATCATCTTGGTCAGCCTTCCTAAGTCAGCCATTGATCCCAGTGAGCTCCTCTTATCTCACATCTTTAGTGACCAACATCACGAGAAACTATGCACACCAATTTGCAACCAAGAATATTTGGAACTTTGTAAATGAATATCACAAATAGTGCCATGTCTCGTAAATGATTGAAGGGCAGATACTGACATAACTTGAAAACAGAACTAACTTCACGTACTAGATTCTATTAAGGAAGCTTCAGAGAAGAGAAGAAATGGAATAATGAAATTTGTCTAGTAGCACAAATTTGAATCAACCATCTGTAGTATATTTATTTTTCACTGAGAAGTGAAAACAAGAAAACAAATCAAAGACGATGCTATTGCTTGTGATCAATTGCTTACTGTTGTCATAATCCCTAAGCATAGTTGTGGTTGATTGTTGATAGAAAATGGAAATATAGACCAGTAGAAGCATATTTACACTTTCACTCATTTCCAGTTCTTTCATAGAAGCTGAAACGTAAACAATTTTATTCGTTTAGTTTAATGGTTGGTTGAATGGATCTCAGGCTTGGCAGGGCTCGCAGCTACCTATGGTCTGAACTTGAATGTTCTTCAGGCTTGGGTTATATGGAACTTATGCAACGTTGAAAACAAAATGATTTCAGTTGAAAGAATTCTACAATTCACTAACATACCTAGTGAAGCTCCTCTAGTGATTGAAGATTGCCGGCCGAAGCCTGAATGGCCAGTGGATGGAAGAGTTGAACTTATAGGCCTTGATGTTCAATATAGGCCTTCTCTCCCAAAGGTTCTCAAAGGGATAACTTGCACCTTCCCTGGAGGAAAGAAAATCGGTGTTGTGGGCAGGACAGGAAGCGGAAAGTCTACTCTGATTCAAGCTCTCTTTCGAGTGATCGAGCCCTCAGGAGGACAGATTCTTATTGATGGACTGGATATTTCCAAGATAGGTTTGCAGGACTTGAGGTCCAGGCTTGGTATAATTCCTCAGGATCCCACATTGTTTCAAGGAACTGTAAGGACTAATTTGGATCCTTTGGAGAAACATTCAGATCAAGAAATCTGGGAGGTAGAATCAAAACCCTTTCTCACTGAAATAGGATTTCAATATACGTTGTTCACTCAGCCAATCTGCCTCTACAGGTTCTCAACAAATGCCGCCTTGCAGATATAGTGAAACGAGATAAAAGACTTCTTGATGCAACAGGTACATATTCCATTCATGTAACGAACCTTTTAGTCGTTTTTCTTTCATTTTCAGTTTTATATATTGTATTGAATGCTGGAATCTGGGAATGGATCAGTTTCTGAAGATGGAGAAAACTGGAGTGTTGGACAAAGGCAGCTTGTTTGCCTGGCTAGGGTGCTGCTAAAGAAAAGGAGAATTTTGGTGTTAGATGAAGCCACAGCTTCCATTGATATAGAAACAGATAATATCATTCAAGGCACGATACGAGAAGAAACAAGTGGATGCACGGTCATCACTGTGGCACATCGAATACCCACTGTCATTGACAATGACTTGATTTTGGTTCTGGAAGATGGTAAAGCGAACTTTTCCAACATTATAAATTCCTGTGCCTCTAGCAATAGATTAAACTCACTTCCAAGAATTTAAGGTGTTTTCTACCATGTCTACAGTTTAATGACCCACTAATTCTATTATATGGGAAACACATGGATCTGAAAACTCGAGAGCAATTCTTTTCTTGATTTTGGCCTCGAAACGCAATAACGAAATATTACATGCTGAGAGAAGATTACAGTGTCTGTCTGGAATGAAAAGGAAAAACGGAAATAAGAATCCCAAGATGCTCTATTTCCACAAACTCCATTAACATTAGAATTCAGAGAACATAAAGTAGCATAGCGAATCATCAATATGTGGCTTGTTCTTCTTTTATATTCCTTAAATCATTTGACTATATTTCTGCCAATTTCTTGATTAATATAGGCAAGGTTGTAGAGTATGATTCCCCAGTGAAGTTGCTCAAGGACAGCTCTTCTTCTTTTTCGAAGTTGGTCATAGAATTCTTGAGGAGATCAATCCAAGAGTAACTACCGTAAGGATCTATCTTGACGACAGTGGAGATTAAGCACCTCAGTCCTTTTTGTCCTCAGCCACAGGTTAGAGCCCGGTCATATATTTCGTTGGGGGATACTATACGATCAATTAACATGGCAATCGAACCCTGAGAAGTTCTAGCTGGAGAGGTGGGCAAAGGTCTGAAGAACCACGGAAACCTCTACCATAATGAGAAATTAGATCATGGAATCCTAAAGATGAAAAGATACTTGCTCTCTAGCTACAAAAGACACTTGTTCCAAACAGAAGTTTGAAGGGATTTTTCAACGAAAAGATAAGAGTGAAAGCTTCAGCAGCGGAAATTAACAGAAGTTTCGAAGATCACTGAAGCACATTCCCAGTCCTTTCACTTCAAATTCGAGTGCAGATTTGCTGATCTTTGAATTTCCATTTATTTCCTTGTTTGATTTGTTGCTCTCATCTCATACAGGGCATTTCCGTGGCTGCTCAAATCAATCATGATCCAAGACTTTCAAGCGCGCCTTCTGAGCGTTTGGAATGCTAGGCATGAACAAAGATATATTCATCACAGGCTTTCAGCAGAGAGCATGAAGCGGATCATGTCCCAAGTGCAGAGGCAGAAGAATAAACTGGAAACCTCTGTCCTCTAAGCACATATTATTGATGTAAATTAAAAATAAATTGCGAGCCGTGTTTTTTCCTGAAAGTAATTGAGGATGCAATGCTGAGAAGCAACACCAAAAGTCATCGGGTTGTTCATCATGGGATGATTTCTGTTTCAAGAAATTTGTATCAGTAATTTCCACTTTCTTCTTAATCTATGAGAATGGGATTCAGTAGTACTTTGGTGTAATTAAATTTGGAGGTGGAGGATATCGATCCTCATTGGCAATCTTCTTAGCAAGCTGGTGTGAGAATTTCATTTATGGTAGGCTCCCAACTGCCAGGAAAGCTTAAAATTTTTGTTTGATTGAAACTAATCCACTGGAGATATGGGTGAAGATCAATGTAAATAGATGTGTGAAAGGAAAGACCAACACTGCTGGTGTTGCCAGGAAATAATGATGCACATCAGTTCATTGTGGATTCCGTGTGATCGTTTTCAACCTGGTCAGCAAATTCAGGCATGTGTAATGACTAATACTATTGAGACAATGAGAGATTATGACAAAAACATGTCTGCAGAGAACGAATTGATACAGCGGCTATCATCAACCCACACCAGTATCTTTCTGGATCTGCTAGGCAAATTTGCTCTCAGCAGGTGAAAGGAGTTTAAGCCCCATAGAAAGTGTTAAATCTTGTACTGGACTAACAATCAGTAATCGAAATCGAGAATCAATAATCGCACAAGAACTAGAAGTATACGAAAGGATAAAAGCTAAAATTATTAATTCAGAAGAAAAGAAATCTGAAGATGAACAATATTAATTATTCAATAATGTTTTAATGATAATAAAAAAGTATCAAACCAAAAATCTGTAGTAAAAAGAAGAGGAAACAAATAATATTTTCGTTGCTCTTCTTTCTCCAAATCTCGGACGTGAAAGATGCCAACGGTTTTAGTTAGTTGGAAGATCTGGGTCTGAGAAGAAACCGTTGATAGATGGCATGATCTGAGGGGTTTTGTTTCGGACAAACTTCCTAAGACCATGTTCTGCATATTTCTCACCCTCCTTAAAGTTGTCGAGCACTCCTGCAGCCCTGTTCTCTTTGGTTACCCTGAGCCACCCATTCATTTCAATATAAATATAATCAGCAAAACCACACACTCAATAATTCCTGAGATTCATCAACATCCAACCAGCATTACCTCACTTCAGGATTGGTGCATATATTCCTCACAAGTTGCATCGCACAAATCCCAACTGCCACGCCAACAGATGCGAAGAGTGGAAACACCTATTACATGTTCATCAAAAGAAAATCAATGGATCTTTATCTAAAAACCCTCAGACCTTAAAAACTATAATGAATAAAACCAAGTGCAAGAGTTTTCATTTCATATGGAACGTTTTAGTGTCTTCTTTTTATTTATTATTTCTGATGATCAAAATTAATTAAAGAGTAGAATAGAAACATGACTGCAATGTTACGGTTGGAAAGCATACCTCAGGCCTAATCCATCTTGAGGAAGCCATGTTAGAGTGACTGCAAGGGAGGACAAAAAGAGAACCCCTCTTCTCCAAGATAGTTAAGCTTCGAGAAAAGGAGAAAACAACAATAAGAGAGTCTGAAAGGGAAGTTATTTGTGATATTAAGAGATCTTTGTGTTGGAGACAAACGGCCTAAAATTCAAGAGATGGAATAAAGTGCGTGAGGTGAGAGGAAAGGACAAGGGACAGGTCAATGTTGATCAGCAAAAACCCACCTGCCATTAAAGAAATTACTTGCCTTTTCTTTTCCTTTACTTCATAGCCTGGCGTTTCAAGTCCACATGCACCGCCTCTCTGTCTCCCCGAATATTCTCTCCATTCACTCCTCGCTGACCAAGAACGCCGCACCCTTCTTGATTTGCTTTCACACAGGCATTGACTATACTGTGGCTCAATTGGATTAGTATTAATTTAATGGTATCTCCGACTATATAAAAAGTGGTGTCGTGGTGTAGTTGGTTATCACGTCAGTCTAACACACTGAAGGTCTCCGGTTCGAACCCGGGCGACGCCAAAATGTTTATTTTTTATTTTTTAACTTACAGGTATTTAGGAGTCTCAAAATAATTTATTTTTATTTTATAAAAATAATTTTTACATAAAAAAAATTCAAAAATATAAAAAAATAAATTTTTGATAAACACAATTTTAAATAAATAGAGCAAAAAAAACATTGTGCTGACTATTTTTTTTGTTCTGAAGAATTGTTTATGTATCAAAAGAGATCGCAAAAAGTTTAATTTTAAAAAATTTAGAGTTTGTTGAGTTGAACTTTGCCTCAATAGAATATAACCTGAGTTCAAGATATAGTCCTAAGGTGGATCATCAACTACTAATAAATAATTTATCGCTTTTTAATCAATCAATTCGTAAATGTTTAAAAAAATTTCAAGTCTCTGATTAGCAGAATAATAAAATAATTCTTTTTATTGCATAATTTTCAACTTTCTCTTGAAAAATTGGTAGCTTATCGTTTAATTTCTAAAATAAAATTTATGAGGATTCATTTTGGAAAAAAAATATATATAAAAAGAGAGGAAAAAAAATATTTGATTTGAACCTACTGCAATGTTTCAATAACGAGGACAAAGACAAGAAATATGCCCTATGTGTGAGAGCTCAGACAACGCATGTGTGTGTGTGATTTTTTTTTATTTATAATTGAGTGTGTTTTTTATTGTTATTGTTAGATCATTTTTTTAGGCTTGGTGCACAGCCAAGCCCAGTAAAATAAGGTTCTAGCGACCTTCTCGACCCTTTGACTTAGGGATTGACTATGTGTCAAGCCTAGTTGGACATAGGTACGATATGCTATCAGATTAGACATCCTTAAACTCGGTCAAGTGCCAAGTTTAACTGAACAAGGGTTTGGCTTGCTATCATATACATTGCCTGAGGGCTTAGTTTTGTGCCAAGCACGAAGGGATAAAAAGACCTGAAAATTATTATAAGTCTCGTATTAGGCCACAAAGCTCAATTTGTTTATTTTTATGATTTTTTTAATATAAAATGCTAATGTTAGGGGTATTTGCCTCTCATCCCTCATTAATATTAATGTTATGAGTATCTCATTCCCTATTAATATTAATGTTAGGGATATCTCAACTCATATTAATGTTAATGTTATAGATATTTATCACACTAAGTTTTGCAATGGTAGAAAGACCTTTTAAACTTTTAAGAAATATCTTTTATACATAGTATTAAGAGTATAAATACTCTAAAATCACACAGGTAAAGAGTTTACAATCTTTATTTTTAATAAAAAATACATTCTTAATTTTATAGCATTTACTGTAGAGAATAAAACAATGAGCAGAGAATATTGAATCGAATGAATGAATTATTATTGAATGAAAGTGGCTAATAAATAGCCTTACATGGATAACAAATCAATTGGAAATAGCACACGTTTATAGTAACGTGGCATGTACATTAGCTAAAAATAAATAACTGAAATCCTTAACTAGTGCTTGACCATGAATGTCTTCCTGAAGTCCAGGGACTTCAATGGACTTATTCAAATGCTAAAATAAACCCCTTCATTCCTTCCCTTACTTACTGCAGTATGCAGTTAGTTTACATCAATGATTTCTTGAACTCCCAACAGTGTTCTTAGTTTCAGAAATGCATCAAGCTTTAAAGGCTTGGTCATTAAATCTGCCACCTGATCCTGACTTCCACAATGAACTAATGCAATTGTACCTTCTTTAGTGAGATTTCTCAGAAAATGATATCTCACATCAATATGCTTACTGCGTCCATGCATCACCGGATTTTTAGACAATTTAATAGTTGAGTTGTTGTCACATTTCACCTGTATGCAATATTCATTGGAATATCCTAATTCCTTCAAGACTCTTTTTATCCAAAGAGCTTGACATACACACATCGCAGCTGCTACAAATTCTGCTTCAGTTGTTGAAAGGGTCACTATTGGTTGTTTCTTTGAACTCCATAAGACTTCTCCTGAGCTTAGCACAAAAACATATCCACTTGTACTTTTTCCGTCCACCATATCTCCGGCATAATCACTATCCGTAAATGCGAGTAGCTCATTACTTCCCCCTTTCTTGTACTGAATTCCAAAATTTACCGTCCCTCTCAGATATCTAAGTGCCCTTTTTGCTATTTGTAGATGAAGTTCCGTAGGTTTAGCCATATATCTGCTGATG
>Ga0325401_1003154_pt1 | contig 14973 bp, 9 predicted proteins | sample PopdelMetagenome_FD_205666 | JGI IMG/M metagenome (GOLD analysis project Ga0325401, IMG submission 205666) | Populus deltoides microbial communities from Bellville, Georgia, United States - Xylem-PdKOR-R2 | ecosystem: Host-associated > Plants > Phyllosphere > Stem > Wood/Secondary xylem | place...
GAAAATGTCAAACGAATAAATGTGAGATACAAACCTCAAAATTAATCAAGGTTGGATCCAAACGACAGATTTGCACCCCCTCTATTAAATTCAGGTGGTCTTAGGTGACGATGACGTCAGAGTCGCTCTGACAAAGCTTCAAAAGTGGGCAACTTAGTTAGTCATGACTGTAATACCCATTACGCAAAAATTGCCGTTCTTTCCATGTGTTCACACTTAAAAGCTTCTCAATAGTTTCTTATCAAGGGTTTACAACCTTTCTCTCAAGATCAAGAGGTCATAAATGGATTCTTACCCTCTAAAACCTAGTAAAACCATATAAATACCCTTGAAGATCAAAATTGAAAATAAAAGGAGAAATGGCAGGAAAATCTTATATGAAAGCTAAGTGTGAAGGTTCAAGAGCTTAACACAAATATTTCTTAAGCTTTGAAAGGGTAGCAAATTTGTAGAGGTAAAACCTTACAAAGAAAAACAAAGAGGGAGTATTTGTTCTAGGTATATTTTCTAATCCCAAAATGGAGTTCATATGGCCTACTTGAGGTGTTTTTTTATTGCCTTTTGGTCTATAATTATGTTCACAAATACAGAGATGAAGTTTGGAATGCTTGGGAAATAGTTTTCTGTTTGCCTTTTTTGTTGTTGTAATGGTTCGATGTTGTTTCTGAAGCTTTTTTTACGTGTTTAATGTTTTCGATAAAATAGTTTTGTTTTAGTTTTTGTTAGCTTGAGTAATGCATGTTGAAGCAAGGTTGTTTACCCTGGGCTTACAAGGTCTGTCCATGACCAAAATAGATTTAGAAAACCAATTTTAAATTCAAATTTCATGAATATATAGGCTGCTTAGTTTTGACAGATTTTGAAATGGGAACAACTTCCATGATTTTGATGATTTAACATTGTTTGTTAATTTTTTTATTTAAATATTTTTTTTATGGTAGTGTGACTTGTTGGAATGAAGAAAACATGTTTTAGAGGTCGAGAATTTCAGTTCTGGGGCTTGATAGTGTGCTGGGATTCTGGGCAGTGTTCTTCATGTTCTTAGGAAGAACATTGCCTTACTTCTATGATTTGGACCAATTTTGATCCATTTCTTTGCATTATACACTTCTTTGAACTTGATTAGTCAATAATCTAGGGTTAGTTTGCATATATAACTGTTGTTTATGAGTTTTAATCCTATGGTTTTGGTTTTGAACCGAAACCTTATATGACTAAATCATGATGATTAATTGATAATTGAAGTGAATGGATGCTAGATTATTGATCCTTGTATGATTTCTAACAAGTCTATGTCTTGTTTTTTTATCCATATCTGGTCTACTTTGAGAGGCACGTTGTTGGGTTCATTTTAAATGTTCTTCATGTTCTTCCTAATAACATTGCCTTAGCTATGTGATTTTGACTCGTTTTATTTCATTTTCATACATCTACATCTTTGCATGACATTGTTAGCCAATAATCTAAGGTTAGTTTGCATTTATAACGTGTATTTCAACATTTTAATCTTAGGGTTTTGGGTTTCGGACCAAAACCTTTTGTGACCAAATTGTGAAGATTTAATCACAATCAAAGTGAATGAATCCCTAGTTATCAATCCTTTAAATGCTTATGATGTCATGAAATCTGGTCTAGATTAGTATTCATGTTGCTGGGTTTGAGTTAAAAGTTTTTCAGTGTTTGTCATGTTCTTCATTTTTCCTGGGCTTTGATCCGTTTTGACCAAAATATTCTAAGTTTTTATGTTTTTGGCAAGTTTAATTTGTTCATCAGACCATAGTAAACAACTATCTTGTAAGGCGTACTAGGGGTGTTAATACTTTCCATTTACACAACTAGTATCTTGTTTGGAATCTCTAAAAGATTAGTGAGAGTTACTAATAACTATAATACTATGTGACGACTTCTAAACGAATTAAAGGCCTCTATACTCACTTGAGAAGGGTTTTCATGACTGCGAGAGGGTATGACATTTTACTTCTTACTTCCACTGACATTACTCATATCAACAAAATCATCTCTACTATCTCTCATATTTTTCACAACTTACAATATCATCATCATTACTACTAATATTCTATTCATTTTTTTAGTCAAGCATCATATACAGTTTTTCTAGTAGAACCATCACCTAACAAGTTGTCAATTCATTCATCTTCAACTTTATTTACAAAATCAAATCCTTTCTCATCAGAAGGGATATAATCTTGATCTTCTTCCTCTTCATCATTCACGTTATCACTACATATATTAATAACAATATCACCCATAACATAACACCACCCACATGAGGACATGTTTTAGCTCTGACACAATCAATATCACCAACAACAGAACCACTCATATTAAGACCTATTTCATGTCCAACACCATTATCAATTTCATCAATATTATAACCTACATCAAAACCAACACCATCACCATCACCATCACCAAAAATAGAACCTCAAACATTAGCACACACTTGACCACCAAAACCAACACCATCACCATTACCAATATTAAAACCACTCACAATATAACCTGATTCAGACTCCATATCTTCATTATCAAAATCCAAAAGTTATATCCAAAAAACAACAAACCTTATTACTTTTTTCACCTTTATCATCGTAAAAATAATATTTAGTATTGGCTGGCCTATCATCAACAGGCTTGCCTGAATAGCACCTAGGAATTCTCTAAGCTACAGGAGCAGAATCAATATTCTTTTCAATATATAAATGAATTTCTTCCTCTCTTCCTCTTTTTTTTTTAAGCTAATGTTTTCTCTTTTTTTAATCTTTTTTTTTAGTTTTTCTTTGTTATTTTTTTTATGGTTTGCTTTCTATAAAGTTAGCCTCAAGTTCATAACCATGACAATCAGTTTCAAAGGTTAACGCCGGTTTACGTTTGTTTTTTTGTTCTTTTTTTAAATTGACTTATTTCAATTTTCTCATTCAACCTTTTTTTCTACTTTTTTTATGAGATTATTTTAATCTTAAGCTCATGATCACGAAGTTTGTGAGTTCACAGGGTTTAATAGGGTTTTTTCTTTAAATTGTTCATTTTTTTTTTACAGTTTCACCTTTCAATATTAGCTTGTTTGATAATATTGATAGGGTAAGGTCTGGTTCATTTTATTTTTGTTTCATTGTTATTTTTTTGTTAGTTCATTTATTATTGTATTTTTTATATTATTTAACCATCAATTGATCCATTGACTCAAGTCTTAGATTTTTTTACCCTGACAATTTTTTACATCATTTTTTTTTCTAGCCCACGGCGGAGTGCGAGCAACAAATATAGTGAAAAATGAAACTAAAGGAATGAAATTGGTAAAAAAAAATAAAATATAGAAAGTAGATAGACGTTTTAATTAAAAAAAATCAAGAATACAAGGAATCCTACAAGAATCAACCCTATAATTAACTATTGACATAAAATCATAGAAGTGGGAATAATAATTTGTAGTGAATTTATGAAATAATGATACAAAAAATAGAATAATATCCAAGGGATTGTAAGATTTACCGCTTTTGTTGACATGTTAAATAACTATTGATTTTAATTTGTTTCAATTCTTGATAGGCTCAAATTTGAATGATTTTGTAGACTAAAAAAAATTATTTCAGTTTGCCCAACTTCTAAGTTAAGTTGTGATTAGTACTTAAAAGTGCATTTTTATTAAGGTTTTATATCATTATTTTTTACTTGAAGTATCAATAACTCCTTAACTAAATCATGTTTTATAATAACAAGTCTGATATCATAAGATACCTTTAATTTATGGTAAATGTTCATCTTAAATGCAGGCCTATCACATAAATGAAAGGATTGATTGATGAGTTTAAGTATTGAAATTGAAAGGACAAAGAGAGGGCCAAACTTAGAAAAGAGATGCTGGTTCAATCCAAACTGGAACACTATTCGGTCATCGGGTCATATCTGGAGCTGTAGATCTTGGATTTAGGTTTGCTTTATATGGATGGAAAGCTAAGACATAGGCCTAAAACTTTCATGGAAGTTCAAGATTTAAAAAGGCTGTTTTCAAGTCAAAATTGTAGCAACAACGGAGAAGTCCGAATCTGTCCTGCAGCCCAGACACTGTTCAGTATTCAGCCCATATCTCGAGTTTTAGAAGTCCAAATGAACTGATTCTTTTTTTGTTGGAAAGCTGAGACAATTTTCTAGAACTTTCATGATTTAAGTCTGTTCAAATTCTGATGTTATCAATGATGTTTTGTTTAGACAAGAAGATAAGAATTGTCACCAAGTCAATATGTGGCTACCCATTCAATAATTAGTCATCAAATCAATAGTTTCAAATTTACCAACTGAAAAAAAATAATATTAATAATTGGTTTATATAGCAGAAAGCTAACCCTAATTTGACATTATAGACCCAAGCTTGATAAATAGACCTTAAGACATTATGAACCCAAAATAAATAAAATAATAAAATAAAACATCACCCAAATAAACCCTTAAATGCGATAAGATCTATAATAAACTAAAAGATAAATAAATAGTAGCCCAACTAATTAAAATAAGATCAAAGTTGAATCTTATAATTTGCTGGTAGAATAGAAGCTCAACTTCAAACGAATGGTTCTCCTTTATATTGATCAATTAGAATGTTTACCATATACCATTGAAAAGATGTGGATGTCTAATTCCCAATAAAATTAGAATTGCATAAAAATTCATTATATAGTTCCAGTTATGATCAAACAATAACTGGTAAATTTGAATCTTCTTATTTTAATCTTTCTGTAATGTCTGGATGCTCCCCGACAAACTTTTCTTGAATATGAATCAAATTAATTAAGGCTTGTTCTTCATTCTTTGATAAGCTCTCGAAGTCGACCTTAACCCATGTATCTTAAAGAAGTTTATTAATTGCCTCCTTGAACCTCTTTGCTATAAGTCTTATGACTAGACCTAATAAAACCTCTAATGGATCTCTTGGTGTTGAAGCTAGGATCACATCATTCCCTCTCTCCTCTAAAGGATTTGCCCTCAAATCATCAGCTATATCAAACAATCAAATGTTAGATATACTAAACATAACATTAACACTATATTCAACTAGTAATTCCACTTTATAGGCATTACATTGATCTTCTCAATAATTTGGAATGGTTCATCTCCTCTCGACATCAACTTAGATCTCTTTTAACTAAGAAATCTATTTTTCCTCATATTCACCCAAACCCAATATCTTGGTTCAAATGCCATTTTTTCCTTCTTTTATTGGCTTTAAATGTATATTGCTAATTCATCTTTTCAAATGTAAGCAAATCTAAAATGTCCCATTAAACTGCCCTTATGAGCTTGCCTCACAAGCAATTTACACAATGAATATTTAGACATGCATAATCTTTTATCTTTAACTAAAAATTCAACATGCCTAAAATACTTATCAAAGGCCAAATGCTCACATTGTCTATACATTTGACCAAAGTCATCATCATCCACATAGAATTCTTTCACATGTTTAAATCCTAAAAGTCTAGTGTTTAAAGTATTAAGAACATACCTTTGAGACAATGCATCCATCACTATGTTTTCTTTACCTTGTTTATACTTGATGACATATAAGAATGTCTATATCAATTCAATTCACTTGGCATGTCGCCTATTTAACTTGGCTCTTTAGATGTTTTAAAGATTGATTGTCCATATGTATTGTAAACTCCTTAGGCCAAAGATAATGTTGTCAAATCACCAAAGTTCTCATTAATGCATACAACTCTTTATCATATATTGGATAATTAAAAGTCATTCCATTAAGCTTCTCACTGAAATAGGCTATGAGTTGTTTTTGTTGTATTAAAACAGCTTCAATACCTATACATGAGTTATCATACTGAATCTTAAAAGTTTTTGTAAAGTCATGTAAAGCAAGCAATAGGGTTGAAATCAACTTTTCTTTTAACAAGTTAAAAACCTTTTCTTGATCATCATCCCATTTAAATCCTACCGTTTTCTTTATAATTTTAGTTAATGGTGCAACTAGAGCACTAAAATCTCTTACAAATCTTCTATAAAAACTAACTAAACCATTAAAACTTCTGACCTCACTTATCGTCTTAAGTGTTGGCTATTCTTGAATAGCCTTAATCTTTCCCTCATCTATCTCAATCCTTTTTACACAAACAACATAACCTAAGAACACAATTCTTTATATTAAAAAATCACACTTCTTTAGATTATCATATAATATTTCCTTTATAAGTGTTTCAAGAACCTGCCGTAAATGATTATATATTTATCTAATTCTTTACTATAAATCAAAATATCATCCAAATAGACAACAACGAACTTTCCAATAAAATATCTCAACATATGATTGATTAACCTCATAAATGTATTAGGGGCATTAGTCATACCAAAAGGCATTACTAACCATTCATATAATTCATATTTAGTTTTAATTGTTGTCTTCCATTTATTTTATTCTTTCATTCTAATTTGATGATAACCACTTTTCAAATCAGTTTTAGAAAACACAGAAGAACAATGTAACTCATCAAGTATATCATCTAATTTAGGGATATGATGTTTATACTTTACTATAATATTTTTAATGGCTCTACAATCAATGCACATACACCAACTATTGTCCTTTTCATGCATAAGTAATATTGAAATTGCACAATGACTCATACTTTATTAAACATACTCTTTCAACATCAACTCTTCTACTTGCCTTTGAAGCTCTTTGTTCTCATCATGATTACTTTTATAGGTTAGCCAGTTTGGAATTGAGGCTCATGAAACAAAATTAATTTGATGCGCTCAATCTCTCGAATTGGTGGCAAACCATTAGGGATCTTTTTAGGAAAGATATCCTCAAATTCCTGCAAAAGAAATTTAGCAATACTAGGAACACAAGAATTCAAACCATCAGAATTAAAATATGTTTCCTTATATAAAAGTAAAATCATAGGTATATTGGAATGATAAGCATCAGCAAGGTCACTTTGTTTTGCATAAAAATTAAGGTGTTTCTCTAATTTTTTTAGACACTTTTCTTTTCTCACCCTTACTATTTTCTCTCAACTCTTGGCTTTCCCAATGTTATTTTTTTTTATTGAAATATCCAAACTTATTTCTAATGGCCAAAACTTCCCCCCCAATTATTTCACTCTCATGGCTCACCTTATTTTCACTCGGCCTCACATCCTAACTATTATTTTTCATAAATTCTTATTCAACTTCCTTGGCTTTCTTAAGCTTCAATTGATCCTCATACATTTTTCTAGGTGACAATAGAGCAGGTGTGTAAATCTTTCCATCTTTCTCTGTGGTGTACTTGTTTTTGAACCCATCATGCTTGGCCTTCCTATCAAACTACCAAGGTCCCCCCAACAATAGGTGTGTAGCATGCATAAGAACAACATCATATACAACCTTATCCTTAGACTTTCCTATTGTGAATGAAACCAAAAGTTTCTTAGTCACCCTAACTTCTCCATATTCATTCAACAACTGAAGCTTATATGGCTTATTATGCTTAGATGTATTCAAGTTCAACTTTCTAACCAAAGTTGAGCTAGTAATATTAGTACAACTACTATTATCAATTATCATACTACATATCTTATTATCAATATAACACCTAGTATGAAAGAGATTCTCTTTTTGTTGCTCTACATCCTCTTTACAAATCTAAACACTCAAATATCTCCTTATAATCAACGATTCTCTTTGCATATCATACTCCACATTACTACAATCATCGATCTTTGACATCACCTTCAAATCATCCTTACAAGCCGATTCCACCTCACCATCATCTCTTATAATCATACTTCTTTTATTTGAACATTCATGTGCATAATGCCCAAGCCCTTGACATTGAAAACACCTAATCTCTCACTTATGCTTCGGCTGAGCAATATTTTTTTCTTTTTCCTACAAAGCCGCAACTTGCTTCCTAACAAATGAAGGTTTGGCTACTTAAATGTAGTCATTAGTTTCACTTATGCATTACTCTCTGTTCTAAAATTTGACTTCAAATCCAAAGAGAAACCCGAATATCCACTAGTTTTTGCATTATCCTTTCTCCTCAATTATTTATTTACTTTTACAATCATGTGTAACATATCCTCAATCTCCATATAATGCTTAACACAATAGAAAACATGACCTCTAAAATGTTCTAAAAAAACTTTCAATCCAATTCAAAGGTCGCATCAAAATTTATATCCCATAACATAAATTAAACTGTATGTTTAGAAAAGATCTTTTAATTTACAGCATTAGAGATGGTACAGATGGATTAACCATTTAAAAAAAAAAAAACAAAATTCAACAATTTCTGCTGGGTGGCCTCATAATGTGTAAAAACGTTTTGAGATATAAAGCATCACAAGTGTGACAATCAGTGGTCAGCTTGGAATTTGATGTTGAATGGACATTTCATGTGGGATTATGCTCTCCAATTTGAGTGAAGCGAAAGCAGGAAAAGTTGACTGCCTGTTCAGGGAGCGACAATTCAAATTTGAGATTGGGAAAAAGTTTCTACTCAAGAACATGTACAAGCCACTGCCTAACATGTGCTTCATATCTTGACTGGAAAAAAATGGCTAGAATCTATACAAAGAAATTTGTACGGACCAAAAGGAGTGTCAAGTCGTAGGGAGGTTTCTGACCGATGGGAACGCTAGCTGGGTATCAAGGGTAGCGGCCTAGATCCACTCTACATTTAGGTAAAAGTGATGTCGTTCAAATCTCTTAAATTTCGAGTAATTACATAATTTTGTTGGAATTGCAAAACACAAATTTTTGTTCAATATTCCTGGCAGAGTTAAACGTTAAGCAATAATATATTTGAATGTTGTCGAGATGAAACATACATAGTTGGTCCACATGTAGCAGAGAATTAAGGTATTATTTGTTTACATATATTTATGGAAACAGAGTTATTATTTTTTAAAGTATTTTTTTTAAATAATTTTTTTTTATTTTTAAAAAATAATTTTTAATATCAGCATGTCAAAATGATGTGAAAATATAAAAAAAATATTAATTTAAAACAAAAAATAAAAATAAAATAAAAATTATTAAAAAAAAACTTATAAAACACAAAAACAAATAAATCAGCGATCAATTATTGTAAGGTGAAACATACATTGTTGATCTGCATGGCAAAAGAAATACTGTATCATTTGTTTACACATATTTTTTTGAATAAATATTGCCTCTAAATGTGGAAGTATAATCTAATCATAATATATATACATTTAGAATATAATTGAAAAATAGTTATGATAAGTCATTATCCAATTAACTTAACATATTTTAATTTAATTTTTTTAAAAAAATATTTTTAAAATATAAATAAAAAAACAAACAAGATATAAAATAGTTAAGGGAAATAACAAAATTTATCAACCGGCAAGGCAATCATTTAAGGTTAAAGAGCTAGTACTCCAATGAGCATCAAACAATGGGCCAACAATTGTACTCTATTGTCAATATTGAAATGTACTCTATATGTGAGTTCCATGCTGATGAGAGTCACTATCAAAAAATTGATAAATACAAATAGAAATATCAAAGAAATATTTTCGTTAGTAAATTTTTAAGGGATTTTACTGATGGAAATATTCCCTCGGTATATACCGAGGAAATTATAGTGGAAAAAAATTAAAATAAAGCAAAAAAAAAAATGATGACGTATTATTTTTACCAACAAAATTACCGATAGAATTTATTCTGTCAGTAAAATCCATCAGTAAATCCGTTGGTAAACTGTGAACACTGTTCATCATGTCAATTACAAAGGGAATCACCAACAAAATTTTCCGTCGGTATTTTCCAGAGAGCTCTAGAACTGTTCACCTTCCAATTGTGCTATTAATTGTTGTTCTTTACGGACAAAATCACCGATAGATTGAAAAGTCGTCGGTGCTATTTGATTGTTTTCTGAAAAAATTCAATTAATTTAAAATTTTTATTTAAATATTACAGACGGAATCACCGACGGATTGAAAAATCATCGGTAATTGTTGGCGGTTTCTGAAAACTTTTTATGAAATTGAAAATTTAAATTAAATATTACCGATGGAATTACTGACGGAATAATTAAAAAAATATTAATATTCAATTATCCGTCGGTAAATCCGTCGCTAATGCACCCCAATAAAAAGCCTGAATGCCCTTATTTCACAAGAGACAGACTCATTTCTTATTCTTCTTCTTCTTCTACTTCTTCTTCTTCTTCTTCTTCTTCTTCATTATATGTAAAAAACATCAATATCTATTTCTTTCTCTTCTTTTCTCTCCTCATCTTCTTCTCTTTTCCTCCATTCTTGGGTATGTCTTCTTCTTCTTTCTTCTTTTATCCTCTTAGATTTTTTTTAAATTAATATGCTTTACGAAATTTTTGTTCTCTCCTTAGCTTCACTTGCAACTACATCAAGGTAAGATTTTTTTTCTTCTTTTTTCATGATTTTTTCACTATATTTGTTTTTTATTTTATTTTTAATTGTTTTTGTTCTTAATAATTGTATAAATGTTGTTGTGAGAATTTTTTTTCATATGAGACCAATTTTTAGTTGATTTATTTATAGGATTTTTAAATTTTTAGCAATTGCAACTTCATTTTTTTCATATGAATTTTTTTAGTTGAATTTATTTTTTTGTTTTATTTATTTGTTGCAAATTTGTTTGAGTTGATTTTTTTATTCTTTTTTCCAAGCATTTTGAGTATATATTATACAGTGTTGATTAATGTTAATTTAATTATTTTATAATTTTATAAAATGAAATTTTTTTAAATGTTTTTAAATAATTACCGACGGAATTACCGATGGAATGTCCGTTGGTATATCCCTCAGTAAATCCGTTGGTAATAAAAAAATATTATTACTGAGGGATATACCGAGGAAATGAAGCAGGCAATTTAATTTTTTTTATTAAAAACGGATTTACCGATGGACAAAAAATTACAGATGAAAGATTCACCGACGAAGCATTTCTGTCAGTGATTTCGTCGGTAAATTAATTACCGACGAAATATGTGTTTTACTCCGATGAAAAAATTCCATCGGTAAAACTGTTAAATCTTGTAGTGAGTGTCTATTTGACTTGTCACTAAACTAGAAAAAAAAAAACCTTGAAATCTTAATTGATTACGTCTAAGTAAAAATAGTAATCATTCCAAGACATCAAATGACTAGAAAGGTTAATCATTCCGACCATGCATATCCCTCATTTGTATAATTATTTCTTAATCTTATTGGTTTTTTTTTTTGGGACAAACCTGAGGTCTTTCTAACATGTGATTTTTGGACTCAAGTGGTCCCTTAACTCATCACTTTTTTTTTATTAGTTTGGGGTCTTTGGAATCCAAACGAGGTAAGGTGTGAAAGCTTTGGGATTTGAAGCCATTTCCAACTATTTTGAACAAGGTTTTTAGATAAACTTGTAAATTGTAAGTTTTAAAAAATAAAAAATATTATAAAAATAATTATACAATTAAACTAAAAAATCTTGTCCACTCAAAATAAAATTCATATAAAAATAAATGTGAAAAGTTTTGAAGAGCAAATAGATGAAAGATATATAAAGATGCAATTCATGGAATACGAGATCTTAGCTAGTAAAGATGTAATTTTGAACATGGTAATTTAATAAAAATTTACTGTGAAATCATATTTATTAATTGTCACGCTTTTTCTGGCTGTGGGGCTTTAAAAAAAAAAAACTATATAACCAAACAAATATCGTGTTAGGAAGCCAAGTCGCATTACAAATCCTCCAACAATCCTAATAAACCGAGAGCTGAACCTAATCATGAGGAAACTCATGGTATTATTAATCCTGCAGCACAAGGAACAGAGATAATTGCATTATAAGTACATCAATCTTTAATATTTTCTGATTTTAATTTTAATTATAAGTACATCCGTAAATCAGTTTTTTTTTCAAAACTGTTCATCAAGTATTTTACATCCAAATACTATCAATTGCTCTGGTATATCCTTTGCTCCATGCTACTAAATTATGATTTTTCCCTTTCATTTGAAGAAGCTGTCTCTCTCAAGTTATTTTACTCTTCTTCTACCTCTTGGATACAATGACAATTTGGATATTTACTATATAAAAAGTTGTAAAGGGTAAAATAACTTGGAAGGAAAAGTTCCCTCCAGTCATAAAACTTCATAAGCTTAATTTAGTAGTTTAGGGCAAATAATGTGTCATGAGATAAGCGAGTTATTAATAAAAGTTGCATGAAAAATACTTGATTATAATTTTTTTTTTAAAATAATATACTTAAATAAAAAAATTAAGTTCATGTACTCATTGAGAAAACATAAAAAAAAAATGGAGTATCTAAATTGCAATTATCTCAAGGGAGTAATTAATAAAAGTAGGATGAAAAATACTTGATTACAAATTTTTTTAAAAATAATATACTTAAATAAAAAAAAACATTTACTTAGTTCACGATAAGATTTAACAGTTTTACCAATAGTAATTTTCACCGGTATTTAAACGCACAGTCTGTCGGTACGTATTTTAACGACGGGCTCACGAACCAAACCAATCCGTCATAAAAACTCTCATCAATAATTTTTTGTCTGTTGGTGAGTTCATCGGTAATTGATTTACAGACGGACAAAGTGCATCAAAAAACATTTACCCGCTTCATTTTGTCTGTATGTCCCTCAGGAAGTTTGCCATATAACCGATTAAAATACCGTATGCAATTTCATCAGTGTTTTTATTTGTCCATCGATATATCGGTTGGTAAATATAACATATCATCAACGAAATATCATTGTAATTCCATCATAGAGTTAACATTCATAGTGGCATTTGTAATAATTTTTTTCTAACTCTCTGGAATATACCAACGGATGTGGTCCATTGGTAACCCTGTCCGTAATATTTTAAAATATTTTTTTTAAAAAAATATTAAACAGAAGTTAAATAAAAATGAAATTAAAATAATATAAAAAAGAAATTTAAAATAATATAAAAATTAAATATTTATTATAAATTTAAATATTTGTACATTCAAATACAATAAATCTAAAATAGAGGTAGCGCTGGATGAGGAGGTTGGTCGTTGCTGGGATCATGGGGCTAATAAAGAGGAGCACATGGATCACACATGTGTGATCTCATATCCATCACCACTTGATGAAATTTTTCATAATCCGCAATGAATCATTCATATTTTTCATTGAGATGGCTCGTCTGATGCTGTACTCGTTGGTCTAACATTACCTCAAACTCTGGAGTATGAGTGCTCGTGACCAATTGTGAGCATCCAACGGTCAAAACACTATAGGTTGTCCACAAGTTCTCAGTCGTAGTGTTAGAGAATCCGTATACCCAATTTTTATTGGCTCTACCAGACGATCTTGCCTCCAACCACAAATCCGGATTGAGATTCGGATGGGTCAAAGGATTGTCCCCATATTTCTCTTTCAAACAAGTGTTATATATATCATAGAAAGAAAAAATAAATTCATCAAATTGAATGAAATTATAACTTAATAAAATGAATGGTTGAAAACTAACGTACCACAAAGTACTGAACTCAGCTATCCATGAACTGCTGCACCCCCTTTTTGGTAGTCATCACTTCACACATGCGTTTCAATAAAAAGCTCTATTGGGCATGACTTGCATCTAAAAAGCTCTAAAATTTTTAAATATATAGATACACAACATATATCCCACAAACACGTTGATTTTATTCTTCTAAGTGGTAATATATTTAATCCTATATGTGTAGGGCAATGTACAATATTAATGGTGGGGGTTACCACACAAGAATATGGCTATAATATTTTCTATATACAATATTTCCTATATAGGTACATTCTATAATAATCCTTGACAAATTTACTATTTAGTCATTGATGCTTATTTACATTTAGAATAATTAAATTTGGATTTTTTTAGTCGGAAATCTAATGTAGGGTGTTCACCCTAACAAAAAAAATCTATAACTTTTAATTTGGTCATTAGATTATACTCAAATTTTATCAAGAGGTTCCAAAGATCCACATTTTTAAAAAAGTAGTTGAAGTTTAGAAAGCCTTCAAATTATTTCAAGTGTTGTTCAACCTACTTTTGTTATTTTTCCTTGTCAAAAGGTTCCAAAGACTGAGTTCAAGAGAGAAATTGAGGTCCGGAAGGCTTCCAATTATTACTAGAAGGTTCTATTCGAGCTACTTTTGTTATTTCACTACTAGATAGCAAAACAACGATGAAATATTCCATTGATGTGTAAAACCTAATTCCATTGGACGTATAATTATCGATAGATTCATAGATGGAAAAATGTCATCGAAAAACATATTATCAATGATTTCTATTTTATTGGTAATATAATCTCCGATGGATTTATATCACCAAACAAAAAAAATTATTGGCAATAATTCCGTCAGTAAATCTATTGGTGATTGTGGCAAATTACGGACGGATTTGATCTATCATAGAATTACATTTATATGTATGTTACCAATGCTAATAGAGGCAATTCCTGTAATTTTTTTTAGAGGCAATTCCTGTAATTTTTTTTTTAACTCTCTATAACTATCTAAGAGACTTAGTCTGTCGGTAATTTCATTGATATTTCACATTCCGTCAATAATTCTGTTGGTATTATATGTAATATTTTTTTTAAAAAATAAACAATACAATTAAAAAAATAAAAAAAATATTTTTTTAAAAAAGAAAATTTGTATTATTAATTTGAAAAATGTTATTAAATATAATTTATCTATTTAGTGAATAGAAGCTAGAGGAAGAGGTAGAGGCGGATCTTCACTGGAACTAGGAGGGTGACGAGGTGGAGCACAGGTACCAGTGAGGGTTATCAATAGCTACTTGAAGACATTCACTTTATCCCTCAGTTTGATCATCTCAATTCTAAATTGGGTTGTCTTAGCTTGAACTTGTTCTCTTAAGATTGCATAGACAACCAATGATTACTAGCTTGATCTGAATTGCATGGTC
>Ga0325401_1003157_pt1 | contig 14969 bp, 13 predicted proteins | sample PopdelMetagenome_FD_205666 | JGI IMG/M metagenome (GOLD analysis project Ga0325401, IMG submission 205666) | Populus deltoides microbial communities from Bellville, Georgia, United States - Xylem-PdKOR-R2 | ecosystem: Host-associated > Plants > Phyllosphere > Stem > Wood/Secondary xylem | place...
ACGAACCTGTCCCATACGGCTTCCTTCCCTTCCAACGAAAGGATCGCACCATCAAACCGTGGGATCAAACACCTAGGTTCAGGCGCGGCCGAACGTCGCGACCGGCCGCCGCCCGAAACCGCCTGGGCCGGCGGCGGGCATCGCGCGCCGCTCCGCCAGCGGATTGGCCTCGCGCTCCAGCAGCGCCAGCGTCTGCTGGAACAGCGGGCGCAGGCGGACCACCTGCTCCAGCGCCTCGTCGGGCGTGTCCTGCCGCTCGACGCAGTCGCGCGCGATGTTCTCCAGCTCCTCCGCCAGCGCCGCCAGCGGTTCGGCGCCGAACTGGCGCGCCTCGCCCTTCAACGTGTGGGCGGGGATCACCATGGCGGCGGCACTGTGCGCGCGCATCGCCCCCTCGATCGCCGCCACCGACTTCACGCCGTCCTCGCGGAAATAGCCCAGGATGCGGACGAAGCCCGCGCCCAGCTCGGCCCGCGCCCGTCCATAGGCCGCCCAGTCGACCAGCGTGCTGCCCTCGAACGACACCGCCCTCACTCCTCGATCGATGCCGCGCGACCATGAACGCGGCGAATCTCGCTAGGGGGCCTAGCGCCGTCGAGGTAAACATCGCGTTGCCGGCGCGCCCGGCCGGTCAGTCCGCCTTGTCGCGGTCGAACGGGTTGCGCGGCGCGCGCAGCGTCAGGCGGATCGGCACCGCGCCGAACCCCAGGGTCGACCGCATCGAGTTCATCAGGTAGCGCTGGTACGACGCCGGCAGCTGGTCCACCCGCGTGCCGAAGATCACGAAGCTGGGCGGCCGCGTCTTGACCTGGGTGACGTAGCGCAGCTTGACGCGCTTGCCGCCGGGCGCGGGCGGCGGATTGGCCTCCACCGCGCGCCCGAACCAGCGGTTCAGCTCGCCCGTGCCGACCCGCCTGCCCCAGGCGGCGCGCGTCTCGAACGCGGCGGCGATCAGCTGGTCCAGCCCGCGGCCCGTGGCGGCCGACACCGTCAGCAACGGCACGCCCTTCAACTGGCTGAGGCCGTCGGCCAACGCGCCCTTGACCCCGTTGAACAGCTTGGACGCGTCCTCGGCCACGTCCCATTTGTTGAGCGCGATCACCAGCGCGCGGCCTTCCTCCAGCACGCGGTCGGCGATGCGCAGGTCCTGCGATTCGAGCCCCAGCGTCGCGTCCAGCAGCAATACCACCACCTCGGCGAAGTCGACCGCGCGCAGGCCGTCGGCGACCGACAGCTTCTCCAGCTTGTCCTGCACCTTGGCGCGCTTGCGCATCCCCGCCGTGTCGATCAGCCGCACGGGGCGCGGACCGTCCGGGCCGTTCCACACCCAGTCCACCGCGATCGAATCGCGCGTGATGCCGGCTTCGGGCCCGGTGATGAGCCGCTCCTCGCCCAGCAACCGGTTGACCAGCGTCGACTTGCCCGCGTTGGGCCGCCCGACGATCGCCAGCTTGAGCGGGGACGCGTCCAGTTCGGCGGCGGCCCGCTCGGCGTCGGCGTCCGACACGTCGCCCGCGTCCGCATCCGTGACGTCGGACGGGGCGGCCGCCCCGCCGGCCGGCGGTGTGGCCGATTGTTGGGCCAGCTCCGCTGGCTCCAAAATCGGCCACACCGCCTCGAACAGGTCCGCTACCCCCTCGCCGTGTTCGGCCGACAATTGCACCGGGTCGCCGAAGCCCAGCGCCAGCGCTTCCAGCACGCCCTGGTCGCCGCTGCGCCCCTCGACCTTGTTCGCCACCAGCACCACGGGCGTGGCGGACCCGCGCAGCCAGCGGGCGATCTCCTCGTCCAGCGGCGTCACGCCCGCGCGCGCGTCGATCAGGAACAGCGCGCAGTCGGCGGCGCGCACCGCCGCCTCGGTCTGTCGCCGCATCCGGCCGGGCAGCGAGTGCGGGTCCTCGTCCTCGTAGCCCGCGGTGTCGATCACGCGGAAGTCCAGGCCCAAGAGGTGCGCGTCCCCCTCGCGCCGGTCGCGCGTCACGCCGGGCCGGTCGTCGACCAGCGCCAGCCGCTTGCCCACCAGCCGGTTGAACAGCGTGCTCTTGCCGACGTTGGGCCGGCCGACGATCGCGACGGTGGGGGTCACGTCAGCGCCCCGACATCAACGCCACGCGCTGATCCGGCCGGCCTGGTCCAGCGCGTAGAGCGTCGAATTGGCGACCACCGGGGGCAGCGCGAACGACTTGCCCGCCGCGACCGTCGCCTGGACCGCACCGTCCGCCGGGCTGGCGTACACGATCTCGCCGCGCGAATTGGTCATCACCAGCCGCCCGCCCGCCAGCACCGGGCCGAACCAGGTAATCTCGCCCGACCGGCTCTTGGCCTTGCGGAACCGCCGGAGCTGCGACACCCAGCGCACGCGCCCGTCCGTCCGACGCAGGCAGATCAGCCGCGCGTCGTCCGTCACCACGAACAGCCAGTCGCCCGACACGGCCGGCGTGGAGATGCCGGCGATGTTCTGTTCCCACACGCGCCGCCCGGTGGACAGTTCCAGCGCCACCATGCGCCCGCCCTGCCCCACCGCGTACACGAACCCGCCCTCGATCACGGGCGAGGCGTCGATGTCCGCCAGGCTGGATACCGAGGTCGAGATGGAGGTGCGGCTGAGCGCGTCCTGCCACAGCACGCGCCCGTTCTCGTAGCGGTACGCGTTCAGCTCGCCGCTGGAGAATCCGGCGACCACCGTGCCCTGGCTGGCGGCGGGCGCGGCCACGCCGAACACCCCTTGCGTTTCCAGCGTGCCGGTCGCGGTCCACTGGACCTTGCCGTCGTCCTGGTTCAGCGCGAACACCTGATTGTCCTGCGCCAGCACGTAGACGAGGCCGTCCGCCACCGTGGGCGATCCGCGCAACGGGCCGCCGGGCTTGGCCCGCCACACGATCGCCCCGTCCGCGACGTTCAGCGCCACCACGTCGCCCAGCCCGTCGGTGGCGTAGACGCGCCCCCCATTCCCGCTGGCGCCGTCCACGCTGGCGCCCCCGCCGAAGCGCGAGCCGCGATTCTCCTTGCCGTCGGCCAGCGGCGTCGCCCAGACGACCGCGCCGGTCGCGGCGTCGAAGGAATGCACCGTGCCCGCCACGTCCACCGCGTACAGCCGCCCGCCCGCCACCACCGGGGGCGCGGCCAGCCGCTCGCGGTCCGACCCGCCGTCGATCGTCGCCACCCAGGCGCGCGCGGGCTGGGCGGCCAGCGCGGCGACGCCGGGCACCTTGTCGGCGCTGCCGCCGGGCTGGGGCCATTCCAGCGCCGTCTCGCCCGCGGGCAGCGTCACCGCCAGGCCGGCCAGCGTCTTATCGACCTCCGCCCCGTTCTCGGACACCAGGATGGGCACGCGCTCGCCGACCGTGGGGGTGCGCTTGGGCCCGCCCTTGAAGACGCCGCAGCCGCCCAGCGCCAGGACCAGGGCCGCGGCGGTCGCGAAACGGGAAGGGGTCATCGGGCGGACGCGTCCTGACTGGTGGTGGGAGTGCCGGGACCGCTCGGTTGGGCCCCACTCGGTTGGACCACGGCGTCGACGCCCATGTCGCCCGCCATCTGAACGGCGCGTTGCCGGATCGACCGGGGAACGCCGTCGGCGCGCGCGATCTGGCCGAACATCCGCCCCGCCAGGTCGCGCCGCCCCTGGCGCAGATAGGCGATCGCCATCATCTCGCCCGCACTGCCGAAATACGCGTTGCCCGGCACCGCCAGCGCGCGCAGCCGGTCGACGACCTGCTGGGGCGGGATCGCGTCGAACTCGGCGCCGGTGCGGCGGATGGTCGCCAGGTCGCGGAACGGCTGGGCGATGCCGTCGTCCTCGGCGATCGCCGCGAACTTGGCCGCCGCCCCGCGCAGGTCGTCGCGCTGGAGCAGGACGTCGCCCTCGGTGAACAGCGCCAGCGCGCGGTTGCCGTCGCTGCCGTTCTTGGCGAGCGCGGCCAGCGGCGGGCCGGCCGCCGCCGTGCGCCCCGCCGCCAGGTCGTCATACGCCGCCTGGAGCTGCTCGCCCTCGCGCCCCAGCGCCTTGGCCTGCTGGTCGCGCCAGATCAGATAGGCCGCGAACGCCGCCAGCGCCACGACGATGCCCACGATCAACAGCCGGCCGTACCGGTCCCAGAACCCCGCCAGCTGGTCGCGGCGCAGTTCCTCGTCGACTTCGCGCAGGAAGGCTTGGTTGGTGGCGTCGGGCGGCAGGGCCAAGAACGGGCTCCGAATGGCGGGAAACGGCGCCCTTAGCCGCAACCCGGCCGAAACGGAAGCGTGGGGGCGCCGGCGAAACGGGACAGGCCATGCCCCTCGGCCCCCGTCATCCCCGCGCAGGCGGGGATCCGGATACGCCGCGCCATCACGGCGTCTCGGACCGCAGGGCCTATGGATTCCCACCTTCGCGGGAATGACGGAGCCGCCGAAACGGCCGGTCCGACCCTCCCCTACTCCTTGGGCGCGTATAGTTGCTCCGCGGTCGGGAACGCGCGGGTCCGCACGTCGGCGGCGTACGCTTCGGCCGCCCGCCCGATCTCGCCCGCCAGATCGCCGTACCGCTTCACGAAGCGCGGCGTCCGCTCGAACAGGCCCAGCATGTCCTCGGCCACCAGCACCTGGCCGTCGCACGCCGCCGATGCGCCGATGCCGATGGTGGGGCACGCGACCGCCGCGGTGATGGCGTTCGCGATCGGCTCCACCACGCCCTCGATCACCAGGGCGAAGCATCCGGCGTCCGCCACCGCGCGCGCGTCGCGCTCTATCCGCGCGGCCTCCTCCGCGCTGCGGCCGCGCGCGCCGTATCCGCCCAGCTGGTTCACCGCCTGCGGCGTCAGGCCGACGTGACCCATAACGGGGATGCCGCGCTCGGACAGGAAGCGCACGGTGGGTGCCATCGCCTCGCCGCCCTCCATCTTCACCGCCGCCGCGCCCGTTTCCTTGAGCAGCCGCGCGGCACTTTCGAACGCTTGGCTGGGCGACGCCTCGTAGCTGCCGAACGGCATATCGATCACCACCAGCGCGTGGTGGCTGCCGCGCACCACCGCGCCCCCGTGCGCGGCCATCATCTCCAGCGTCACGGGCACGGTCGACGGCAGGCCGTAGATGACCTGGCCCAGGCTGTCGCCGACCAGCAGCATGTCGCAATGCGGGTCCAGCAGCTGCGCGGTCCTGACCGTGTAGGCGGTCAGCATCACCAGCGGCGTCCCCCCCTTGGCGCGGCGCACCGCGGGCACGGTCAGCCGCTTCATGGGCTGCGACACGGGGGTGGCCCGGCTGGTGGCGGGATCGACGGTGAAGGTCGTGGACATGGAAACAATCCTAGGCCGGATCGGCGTTCTCGTGGACACCGCCCCCCTATACCCTCCGGTCATTCCCGCGAAGGCGGGAATTCAGACCGGCGAACGCCCGACGATGCTCGCACGGGCCGGAGTGTTCGGACCCTCGCCTCGGCGGGGCTGACACTCGGTGTTGCGTCAATACAGATCGATCCCGGCACACGCGTAGGTGACGAGTCCACCGCACACGCGTTATCGGCTACACACATGCACCCCTTCCACGCCCTCTCCACCCACCGCATGGTCCGCGTCGCCGCCGCCACCCCACGCGGCACGGTGGGCGACAGTTGCGCCAACGCCGACGCCGCGATCGCGCTGGCGAGGCAAGCGCACGATCGCGGCGTCGACCTGCTGGTGTTTCCCGAACTCAATTTGTCCAGCTACGCGATCGACGACCTGCACCTGCAATCCGCGCAACAGGCCGCCGACGCCGACGCGCTGGCCCGCGTGGTGGAGGCCAGCCACGACCTGGCGCCGCTGATGCTGCTCGGCGTCGCGGTGCCCCGCAACGGTCGGCTCTACAATTGCGCGGTCGCCGTCCACCGCGGCCGCGTGCTGGGCGCGGTGCCCAAGACGTATCTCCCCAACTACCGCGAATATTACGAAAAGCGCTGGTTCGCGTCGGGCGCGGGGCTGACCGGGCTGACGGTCCGGCTGGCGGGTCGGGAAATACCCTTCGGCACCGATCTGCTGTTCGAGGCGGCCGACCTGCCCGGCTTCGTCGTCCACGCGGAGGTGTGCGAGGATTTTTGGGCGCCCCTGCCCCCCTCGACGTTCGGCGCGTTGGCGGGGGCCACGGTCTGCTGCAACCTGTCCGCCTCCAACATCGTCGTCGGCAAGGCGCGCGAGCGGGCGATGCTGTGCGCCTCGCAGTCGGCGCGCACCCTGTCGGCCTATGTCTACGCCGCGTCCGGACCCGGCGAAAGCACCACCGACGTCGCCTGGGACGGCCAGGGGCTGGTGTACGAACTGGGCGAGCCGCTGGCGGCGGGCGAGCGGTTCGCGCGCGAACCCGGCCTGACGGTGGCGGACATCGATCTGGAACGGCTGGGCCAGGAACGCACGCGCAACGGCACGTTCAACGACGCCGCCGCCATCCACGGCCATCCAGAGCATCGCTTCCTCCGCATCCCTTTCGAGCATCGGCCCACCGCCCCCGCTGCCGATCGCGGCCTGGAACGCGCCGTCCGCCGCTTCCCCTTCGTCCCCGACGACCCCGCGCAACGCGACGCCGACTGTTTCGAGGCGTACAACATCCAGGTCGACGCGCTGGCGAAGCGGCTGGAGGCGTCGGGCGCGGCCACGCTGGTGATCGGCGTGTCGGGCGGGCTCGACTCGACGCACGCGCTGATCGTCGCGGCCAAGGCGTTCGACCGGCTGCGCCGCCCGCGCACCGATATATTGGGTTTCACCATGCCCGGCTTCGCCACGGGGACGGAGAGCAAGGCCAACGCCTGGGCGCTGATGCGCGCGCTGGGGGTGACGGGCACGGAGATCGACATCCGCCCGGCCGCGCGGACCATGCTGGCCGACATGGGCCATGGCTTCGCGGCCGGCGAACCGCTCCACGACGTGACGTTCGAGAACGTCCAGGCGGGCCTTCGCACCGACTATCTGTTCCGGCTCGCCAACCAGCGCGGGGGGCTGGTGCTGGGCACGGGCGACCTGTCCGAACTGGCGCTTGGCTGGTGCACCTACGGCGTGGGCGACCAGATGAGCCATTACGGGGTCAACGCGGGCGTGCCCAAGACGCTGATCCAGTTCCTGATCCGCTGGGCGATCCGCGCGAACCAGTATGACGCCGACACCGACCGCGTTCTGGCCGCGATCCTGGCGCAGGAAATCAGTCCCGAACTAGTCCCCGCCGGCCCCGACGGCCGGATGCAGAGCACGGAGGACCGGGTCGGCCCCTACGCGCTCAACGACTTCTTCGCGCATTACGTGATCCGCCACGGGCTGATGCCGTCCAAGGTCGCTTTCCTGGCCTGGCACGCGTGGCGCGACACGCACGCGGGCGCCTGGCCCGCCGATTACCCTGACGACGCGCGGACCGAATACGACCTGGCGACGATCAAGCTGTGGCTGGGCCGGTTCCTGGACCGCTTCTTCCGCACCAGCCAGTTCAAGCGGTCCGCGCTGCCCAACGGCCCCAAGGTGTCCGCGGGCGGCGCGCTGTCCCCGCGCGGCGACTGGCGCGCGCCGTCGGATGGGACCGCCCGCGTGTATCTCGACGAACTCGAAAGGAACGTGCCGTGAAGCTCGCCGCCCCCGCCCTGCTGCTCCTGTCGCTCGCCGCCTGCGGCGATCCCTCGCCCGACAACGTGGCGGCGGCGGGCAACGGGGACGCCCCGGCCGAACGCGCCGCGCTGTCGCCGACACAGCAGCGGGTGGTGGACATGCCCGAGGGCCAGCGCAACGGCGTGCTGATGCGCGCCATCGTCGACGGCGGCCAACCCTGCCAGGGCGTGACCCTGGCCGCGCGCCAGCCGGACGAGGGCGGCCGCCCCACCTGGGCCGCGCGCTGCGCCAACGGCGCCTCCTATCGCCTCTCGATCGGCCCCGACGGCACCGCCCAGGTCACGCTGGTCGGCGACCGCGCGGCGGGGGCGAAAGGTTGACGGCCTTTGCTCCCGCACAAAGGAATAGTTATATAAGATATTGATTTAGCTTATTTAATTTAGAAACTTAATCACGATACGCGGCAACTTCGCCAACTTCCGCGTCCTACTCCATCACCAGCACGATCTTGCCCAGGTGATCCCCCGCCTCCATTCGCGCATGCGCGGCGGGCGCCTGGTCCAGCGGAAAGCTCCGGTCCATCACCGGGCGGTAACGCCCCGCCTCGACGTGCGGCCAGACCTGGGCGCGCAGCTCGTCGGCGACCAGCGCCTTGAACCCCGCGTCGCGCGGGCGCAGCGTCGATCCGGTCAGCGTCAGCCGGCGGCGCATGATGTCGAAGATAGGGATCGTCGCCTCCGCCCCGCGCTGCACGGCGATCGACACGTGCCGCCCGTCCTCGGCCAAACACTTCAGGTTGCGCGGCAGATAGTCGCCCCCCACCATGTCCAGCACCGCCGCCACGCCGCGCCCTCGCGTGATCTCGCGCACCCGCTCGACGAAGTCCTCGGCCTTGTAGTCGATGGCGTGATCCGCCCCCAGCGCCAGCGCCTGCCGGCACTTCTCCGCCGATCCGGCGGTGACGATGATCGACACCCCGAACAGCCCGCACAACGCGATCGCGGTGGTGCCGATGCCGCTCGTGCCGCCATGCACCAGCACCGTGTCCCCCTCCGTCGCATAGGCGCGCTCGAACAAGTTGGTCCACACGGTGAACAGCGTCTCGGGAATCGCCGCCCCCTCCGCGGTCGACAGCCCGCCCGGCAGGATCAGGCACTGGCCCGCCGGCGCCACCGCGTACTCGGCATAGCCCCCGCCCGCCAGCAGCGCGCAGACGCGGGTACCGACCAGCGCCGCGTCCGCCCCCTCGCCCGCCGCCACGACCTTGCCCGCGACCTCGAGCCCCGGAATGGTGGGCGCGCCCGGCGGCGGCGGATAGCCCCCGCGCCGTTGCAGCACGTCGGGCCGATTGACACCCGCCGCCCCCACCCGGATCAGCAGCTCGCCCGGTCCCGGCCGCGGCACCGGCCGCTCCACCACCACCAGCACTTCCGGCCCGCCGGGCTCGGCCGGGTCGATCGCGCGCATGACGGTGGGCAACCCGGACGATACCATGCGCGACCTTTCGTGGTGGAAACCCGCCGGGTGAGCGGGCGGGTGTCTTATTGACAGGGGACGGCGCCCGGTCAACGCTGGCGAACATGGACCTCGACGAGTCCCCCCGCCGCGACGACGTTCTGGACCAGCTGGTGCGCCAGGACCTGGATCCGCTGTCGCAGGGCGAGCTGGAGGCGCGGATCACGGCGTTGGAGGGCGAGATCGCCCGCACCCGCGCGCGCATCGCCCGTGCCGCCGACCATCGCGCCAGCGCCGACGCGCTGTTCCGATCGTGACCTGCGGCGGCCAGCAACGTCGCGGCCGCCCCGACATTCTTGCTCCCGCCGCGCACGCCTTGATGCGGCCCCCCTGCCACCCGACATAGCGGCTAACGGGTCGCGGGCTCCCGCGGCCGTCTGGAGTACCCGATGCCTTCCTTCGCCCCCGCGCTCGAAACCACCCTCCACAAGGCGCTGGAGGCCGCCTCGTCGCGCCGCCACGAATACGCCACGCTGGAGCATCTGCTCTTGGCGCTGGTCGACGACGAACACGCGTCCAAGGTGATGACCGCCTGCAAGGTCGACCTGGGCGAGATCCGCAACACCGTCGCCCATTATCTCGACACCGAACTCGGCGCACTCAAGGTCGACCAGGCGACCGATCCCTCGCCCACGTCGGGCTTCCAGCGCGTGGTCCAGCGCGCGATTTTGCACGTCCAATCGTCGGGTCGCGACGAGGTGACGGGCGCCAACGTGCTGGTCGCGCTGTTTTCCGAGCGCGAGAGCTACGCCGTCTATTTCCTGCAGCAACAGGACATGAGTCGCCTGGACGCGGTCAGCTTCATCAGCCACGGCGTCGGCAAGGGCCAGGCGACCGAGGCGTCGGCCCCTAAGGGCGCGGACGAAGAGAAGCCCCAGAAGGGCGGCAAGTCCGAGAAGTCCGAGAGCGCGCTCAAGCAGTTCACCGTCGACCTCAACGAGAAGGCGCGCGGCGGCAAGGTCGACCCGCTGATCGGCCGCGGGCCGGAGGTGGACCGCACCATCCAGATCCTGTGCCGGCGTTCCAAGAACAACCCGCTCTACGTGGGCGATCCCGGCGTCGGCAAGACCGCCATCGCCGAGGGGCTGGCCCGCAAGATCGTCGAGGGCCAGGTGCCAGAGGTGCTGCTGCCCGCGGTCATCTATTCGCTCGACATGGGCGCGCTGCTGGCGGGCACGCGCTATCGCGGCGACTTCGAGGAGCGGCTGAAGGCGGTCGTCAACGAGCTGGAAAAGCTGCCCCACGCCGTCCTGTTCATCGACGAGATCCACACGGTGATCGGCGCCGGCGCCACGAGCGGAGGCGCGATGGACGCGTCCAACCTGCTCAAGCCCGCCCTGTCGGGCGGCAGCATCCGTTGCATCGGCTCGACTACCTACAAGGAATTCCGCAACCATTTCGAGAAGGACCGAGCACTTCTGCGCCGGTTCCAGAAGATCGACGTCAACGAGCCCACGATCGAGGACACGATCAAGATTCTGGCGGGTCTGCGCTCCGCGTTCGAGGACCATCACTCGGTCAAGTACACGCCCGACGCGATCAAGTCGGCCGTCGAGCTGTCGGCGCGCTACATCAACGACCGCAAGCTGCCCGACAAGGCGATCGACGTGATCGACGAGGTCGGCGCGATGCAGATGCTGGTGCCCGAGAACAAGCGCAAGAAGACCATCACCACCCGCGAGATCGAGGCGGTGATCGCCACCATGGCCCGCATCCCGCCGAAATCGGTGTCGAGCGACGACAAGCAGCAGCTCGCCACGCTTGAACAGGATCTGAAGCGCGTGGTGTTCGGTCAGAACGCCGCGATCGAGAAGCTGGCGTCCGCCATCAAGCTCAGCCGCGCCGGCCTTCGCGATCCGGAGAAGCCGATCGGCAACTACCTGTTCACCGGCCCCACCGGTGTCGGCAAGACCGAGGTGGCGAAGCAGCTGTCGAGCATCATGGGCATTCCGCTCCAGCGCTTCGACATGAGCGAGTATATGGAGCGCCACTCGGTCAGCCGTCTGATCGGCGCGCCTCCGGGCTATGTCGGCTTCGACCAGGGCGGGCTGCTGACCGACGCGGTGGACCAGAACCCGCACTGCGTCCTCCTGCTCGATGAGATCGAGAAGGCCCACCCAGACCTGTTCAACATCCTGCTACAGGTGATGGACAACGGGCGGCTCACCGATCAGCACGGCAAGACGGTCGATTTCCGCAACGTCATCCTCATCATGACGACCAACGCGGGTGCGTCGGACATGGCGCGCGAGACGCTGGGCTTCGGCAACCTGACGCGCGAGGGTGAGGACGAACAGGCGGTGCAGCGGATGTTCACGCCCGAGTTCCGCAATCGCCTCGATGCCATCGTCCCCTTCGGCTACCTGCCGCCAGAGGTGGTGGCTCGCGTGGTGGACAAGTTCATCCTCCAGCTCGAACTCCAGCTGGCGGACCGCCAGGTCCATATCCGCCTGGACGACGCGGCCAAGAGCTGGCTGACCGAGAAGGGCTATGACAAGCTCTACGGCGCGCGGCCGATGGGCCGCCTGATCCAGGAGAAGATCAAGCAGCCGCTTGCCGAGGAACTGTTGTTCGGCAAGCTGGTCCACGGCGGCGAGGTGACGGTGATCATGAAAGACGGCGCGCTCAGCTTCGCGATCGAGCCCGCCGCCCCCCGCAAGCCGCGCAAGAAGGGCGGCGACAAGGGAGGAGCCCGCGGGGGAGCCGAGCCCGCGCCAGCCGCCGACTGATACCGGCGGGGGCGGGACAACGCCGCCCCCGTTGACCTTTCGATAGCTTCTGGTGCCTATCCCCCCGGCCGTGGGTGGGACGACGACAGGACTCGGGCCGGGGTTGGAAACATGGCCGAGGCGCTTGGCGCTGGCGCTGATGGTGCTTGCCCTCATCATGCCGACCCGCGCCGGCGCCCAACAGGGGGTCGTCGGGAGCGCCATCCCCGTCTGCGTGGCGCGGGTCGATACTGCCCCCTCCCCGGTCCGGGCGATCCGCGGCGCGGGCCATTTCGATTGCACGACGCGCCAGCGCGACTTGGGGCCAGGCAACTATCTCGTCCGGTCGGGGCCTCTCGATCTCGCGCCCGGTGTGCGGGTGCGCACCGCCAGCCTGTGGCAGGAGCGAACTGACCTGTGGGCACTTCATGCGGACGGCGCGTTGACCCGCTTGTCGGGATCGGGCGTGGAAACGACGCGTCGCATCCGCCCGGGCGCCGTGGTCGAGTATCGGCTGCCCGACCGCGGCACGCATGTGACCCGGCTGTTGTGGGACGTGCGCGGCGCCGCCAACTATCGCGGCGTCCTGCTCGGCGCGTCCGCGACCGACGCCGACGCGGCCGCTCGTGCCGACATGACCCTGAGCGCGCTCTACGCCGGGTTCGCCGGGCTGTGCCTGGCGCTGCTCTGCTATAATCTGGCACTCTGGTCGGTGCTGCGCCACCCGTTCCAGCTGGCCTATTGCGCGATGGTGGCGGCGCTGCTCGCTTATGCGTTTTCCTCGTCCGGCGCGCTTGCCTGGGCGTGGCCGGGGCTTGAGAACAACACGCGGCTGCGGGTCAACTATCTGACGCTGGCGGCGTCGGCGGTGGCGGCGCTTCTGTTCGCTCGTACATATCTGGGCGGCGCCGTGTTCCGCGGGGCGGTCGGCCGAGCGGCGGCGGCGATCGCCGCGGCGCTGACGGTGTCGGCCATCGCCTTCGCGGGCTTGGCCGGCAGCAGCACCCTGCCCCTGGATCAGATATACGCGCTGAGCTTCGCCGGGCTGGCGGTGGTCGGTGGAATGGTGCTGGTCCGCGCCTGGGCGGGCGGCGGTCCCGCCGCCTGGCTGTTTACCCTCGCCTGGGCCGCTCCCATCACCTTCGCCGTGCTGCGGATCGCCGGCAATTTCGGACTGGTCGGCTGGCATTTCTGGCTCGATCAATCCACCGTCGTGGCGATGGCGGTGGAGGCGCTGCTGTCCAGCTTGGCCGTGGCGCACCGCGTGCTGGGCCTGGCGCGCGAACGCGACATGGCTCGCGCGGCGGAGGCGGCGGCGCTGATGCTGGCGGCGCGCGACCCATTGACCGGACTGCTCAACCGCCGCGCCTTTCTGGAGCGTGGGATCGGGCGCGACGGCCGCCACGCGCTGCTGATCGTCGACGTCGATCATTTCAAACAGGTCAACGACGCGCTGGGCCATGACAGGGGGGACGAGGTGCTGCGCACCATCGCCGACGCGGTGGCAGCGGCCGCGCCGCCGGACGCGCTGGTGGCACGGCTGGGCGGCGAGGAGTTCGCGATCCTGACCGCAGAGGATAATGCCCCCGACCCGCGCGACGTACTGGCCGATATCCGGCGGCGGCGGATGCCGTTCGACCTGGCCGTCACCGCCAGCGCCGGCTGGTGCGCGGGGCCGATCGCGACGGAAAGCGATTGGAAGCGACTGTACCGCGGCGCCGATCGCGCATTGTTCGAGGCCAAGGCGATGGGCCGCGACCGCGCCCGCCGCGCCCCCGCGCTGGACTTGCCCGAGGCGGCGTGACATCGTCGCGGCCGCACCGCAAGGGAGGCTGCGACATGACCGGACGTTCGAAACTGATGCTCGCCACGATCGCCGTCGCGGGCACGCTCGCCGCCGCCCACCCCAACATCGACCTCAGGGTGTTGACCCACCGCATGGGCGACCCATCCCCCCACCGGGTCCAGGCCGCGCTCGACACCGGGCTGGTCGCGGTCAGCATACTGGTTACCTGGACCGCGGCCGGCCTTTCGCGCTGACGCGGTCCGCCGGGGCGCACCGCTTGCCCCGGCTCGGGCGCTGGCCCATAGCGCCCCCATGGATCAGGACGCAGCGCAGGCCCCCGCCGACCCGGCGGACGACGTGGCCGCCATGAGTTTCGAACAGGCGTTGAAGGAGCTAGAAGCGGTGGTCCACCGGCTCGAAGGCGGTGAGGCGGCGCTGGACGAGTCGATCCGCCTGTACGAACGCGGCGACCGGCTGCGGCGGCGCTGCGCCGACCGGCTGGACGAGGCGCAGACCCGCGTGGAGGCTATCCGCCTGGACGCCGACGGCCGCCCCGCCGGCACCCGCCCCTTCACCGCGGGCTGACACGGTGAGCGACCTTGGCGTGCCGCACGACGTGCTGACCCAGGCGCTGGCCGACGTGGCGCGCGACGTCGACCGACGCTTCGACGTGCTGCTCCCGGTGCCGGACGACGCCCGCGCCCCCCTCTACCGCGCCATGCGCCACGCCGCGATCGGCGGGGGCAAGCGATTGCGGCCCTTGCTGGTCCGCGGAGCAGCCGATCTGTACGGCGTGTCGGCCGACGCCGCCGGCCGCGTCGGCTGCGCGATCGAGGCGATCCACGTCTATAGCCTGATCCACGACGACTTGCCGGCGATGGACGACGACGACCTTCGCCGGGGCAAGCCAACCGTGCACCGCGCCTTCGACGAGGCGACGGCCGTGCTGGCGGGCGACTGCCTCCACGCGCTGGCCTTTGAATGGCTGGCCGACCCCGACACCCATCCCGACCCCTTCGTTCGCGTCGAACTGGTGGCGAACCTGTCGCGCGCGGCCGGTCCGTCCGGCATGGCGGGCGGCCAGGCGATGGACCTGGCCGCGGGCAGCCAGGAAGGCGGTTTCGATATCGCCGCCGTCACCCGGCTCCAGCAGATGAAGACCGGCGCGCTGATCTCCGCCGCGATGGAAGCGGGCATGATCCTGGGCCGCGTCCCTGCGGAAGGGCGGACTCCGCTGCGCGGCTACGCGCACGACCTGGGGCTGGCGTTCCAGATCGCCGACGATCTGCTCGACCACGAAGGCGACGAGGCTGCGGTCGGCAAGAAGCTGCGCAAGGACGCCGACCAAGGCAAGGCGACCTTCCTATCGCTGCTCGGCCCCGACCGCGCGCGTGCGCAGGTAGCGATGCTGGTTGATCAGGCGAT
>Ga0325401_1003163_pt1 | contig 14958 bp, 15 predicted proteins | sample PopdelMetagenome_FD_205666 | JGI IMG/M metagenome (GOLD analysis project Ga0325401, IMG submission 205666) | Populus deltoides microbial communities from Bellville, Georgia, United States - Xylem-PdKOR-R2 | ecosystem: Host-associated > Plants > Phyllosphere > Stem > Wood/Secondary xylem | place...
AATAGAGACAAGGCATTTTAAAGAAAAAAAAATTACACAAAAAAAATCATTTCAACCACTAAACAAGAGAACACACATTAAAGAAACCAAAATAACAATATGTCTAAATTTTCTCCTCCTTTTTTTACTCAGGAGTGTTTAAAATAGTAATAAAGGTTGATTTTTAAAATATATTTTTATTTAGAAATATATTAAAAAAAATAATGAAGAGAGAAGAAACGGCTAGAGAGGTAGGATGGTGAAATGTGAAATAAGACCATATTTTTTAATTTATACCAGTTATATAAACCGTCCGATGTTGCGGGTTATTTTTTTCATAAAAAATATATAAAAAAATTAAGATTTAAAAGTTTTGGGTTTTTCTGCAAAGCTATACTCAAAAGTCTTAGGTTTGGTTGTAACGTCTGACCTAAAAGTAATATTTATAATATTCATAATAACATTAAACTTGCATGATCCAAGTTTAAGTGAGCCTGACTGCAACATCAAACCCAAGAATATTGGATGTGGGTCTGGCTATAAGATCATGTCATAAAAGTGTGGTAATTAAATAGATTAATTAAAAAGAAAAAACAAAGAAAAAAAACCAATAGGAAAAAAAACTAATGAAGAAAAAGAAAAAAATTTGAATTAATTGGGTTAACCCTTCAAATCAGGTTAACCTGTAAAACCTGAAATTCGCGTCATGAAAGTTTGATAACTAAATAGAAAAAAATAATTGACAGATTTACCCAGATTTAACTGGGCTAACCCATCAAATCAGGTTAACTCGTCAAGCCCAAGATACGTGTTATGAAAGTCTCATAATTAAATAGAAAGATTTTTAACATCAACAAACTAAACTAAACGAAAAAAATTAATTAAAAAGAAAAAAAATTCGAATTAACTCGTCAAATCAGGTTAACCCATCAAACTCGAGATCCGTATCATGAAAATATGATAACTAAATAAAAAAATAAAGACAGTACTATAATATAATATAATATAATAATAATTATAATATAATATAATAATTATAATAATATAATATATTAATAAGTGAAAGGGCATGAGAATCTACAGTGATTTTCCAATGATTTTTAGAGTATTAGCATGCGTTTGGGAACGCGGTTCAATTCGTATTTTTAAAAAATTTAATTTTTTTTATTTTTTGTTAAAATTTAATATAGTTTTTACGTTTTGGATTGTTTTGATGTGCTGATGTCAAAAATAATTTTTAAAAAATAAAAAAAATCATTAACATGTATTTTAACACGAAAAATTATTTAAAAAACACTCGTAACCACACTACCAAACACTCTCTTACTATAAATTCTCTTACTATACATTGTAAACATGTGATTTTTCCAATTTCCAAACTCTCAATATATTTTATATTAATTTGATTCGGGTTGAGTTCAAATAGGGTTTTAGATTAGGTTCAACAGTAATTATTTTATACTCACACCTGATTTTTTCACTTCAAGTTATTACATGAACTTGGACGGAATCCAAACAAGTAAAACAATTTATTAAGATAAAATTATCATTCCCTTGCGTCAGCAGGAAGCTAAAATCTTTTTTTTTTCATCGAAATAAAACACCTATTATATTTTTCTATAAAGAACGCACGTTAGGCCAACGTGGAGCCCACTCTGATTTCCAGTCTGCCTGCCCAACAAAAAGTAGCGGCCGTCCATTCCCGGATCACCGTCTCTTTAACTGCCACGTGACACTGCCTTTACAAACATCGCATCCACCACCGTCCTTCACTGTCTCCACGTATGAAAGCAAACCTCCCAAACTCTCAGTTAACGACGTAACTCCTCGAACCTCCCAAACGTAACACCGTCAACTCAATCATTTCATTTCAAATTCAACCAAACCACCAGGTTCGTAGACTCCAAACCTGAGGCTCGGCCCACGATTTAAATAACCCTCACATGCTTTCTTTTTACTCCCTCACTTTTCATCACTCCCCTCAGTATCTGTGGGTGTAGTTCTCTTTTTCTTGCGAAGAAATTCACTGAAATTTTTAGATTTTTATTAGGAGGATCCAGATTACAATGGCGGAGCAATCAGAGAATCCGATTGAGTCAGTCATGGGGAAGATTAGGGAGAAGATTCATCACGAATCGTCTTCGTCGGATTCGGAGTCCGATTCAGAGAAGAAATCGTATCCTTCCGAGTCGGTGAAGGACAAGATTTGGCGGTTGTTTGGTAGAGAAAAACCTGTTCATCGTGTTCTCGGTGGTGGAAAGCGTAGGTCACTTAAAACCTGCTTTATTTATTAAAATTTCATTTTCTTTTTTTTTTAATTTATTTTTTAAATTTATTTATTGAGGTTGATTTTGATTGTTTATTATTTTATTATTTTACTAGTAGAGAATAGAATGATTCAGATTTAGTCATTGTTTTTTTTTCCCGGTCTTCTGGGGTGTTTGGTTACTGAGAAAATTAAAAGGAAAAAAAAATGACAGTGTGGTTAATGTGGTATTTTTGTTCAGCTGCTGATGTGTTTTTGTGGAGGAACAAGAAGGTTTCAGCTGGTGTACTTGGTTTTGCGACAGCAATCTGGGTCCTTTTTGAGTTGGTCGAATACAACTTGCTTACTCTAGTGTGCCATATCTTGATACTCTCTCTTGCACTCTCGTTCCTCTGGTCTAATGCTCACGCTTTTATCAACAAGTAATATTCTCTCGTCCTTGAAGTTTTTAGCTCCCTTTTCTGGTTTAGGTATCCATGTATTTTGGTGGAGGTATTGACAACTGTAGGCTCGGAATGGGTTGTTTGTGATTTTCTTTCCGATGTTGTTTTATAGGAGTCCTCCTCGCATCCCACAAGTTCATCTTCCAGAGGAACCAGTCCTGCAGGTTGCTTCAGCACTGTGTGTTGAGATTAACGGTGCATTTGTGGTCTTGCGCGGTATTGCCGCAGGAAAAGACTTGAAGAAGTTTCTCATTGTATGTTTCTTGTATATATCATCACTTCTGTTTCTACAGGTTCACCTTGTAATTGAAGGAGATCATCTGATATTTCTGCCTTATTTTGTTTTCAGTAGAATAATTCTTATATTACTGCTACATTTGGATCTGAAATTTATTGCTGTCGAGTTCTGCATTATTTGGTCAATAGTGTCATTGCTGGTTTTCATGCTTTGCCTACTCTGACTAATTCCTAAAATTGCTGGTGTGTATTGATGTCAGGTTATCGCCGGATTGTGGGTCATGTCAATTGTGGGGAGTTGGTGCCATTTCTTGACCTTGTTTTATATATGTATGACTTTCGAAGCTGATTTTATGCCTGATTTTATGCAGTTTGCTTAACGTGCGTTAGATATTATATATACTGAAACTTTTCAATGATCTTAACAGGCTTCGTTCTGCTACACACTGTACCGGTTCTCTATGAGAAGTTCGAGGACAAAATCGACCCCTTGGCAGAGAAGGCGATGATTGAGATCAAAAGGCAATATGCGGTCTTCGATGCTAAGGTTCTGAGCAAGATCCCAGTGGCCGCTTTGAAAGCCAAGAAAGTTTAGATTGGTTGCTTTTTGTGTTTGGGTAAATCAGGGGTTTGCAGGTCGTGATTGCTTTACCCATAATTTGCTAGGGATTCCTTTTGTTCTTCACCCCACAAATTGTTTTAAACTGTTTGGGTTGCATTTTGAATGAATTGTCTTTCATGGTGTTAGTTTTGAAGATGGAGGTTTAATTTGCAATCCTATGGCACCTCTCAATGGTGGTTTTTGATGAGTTCAATGTACATTAGTTTATCTTTTATGTTTCGGACCGTTGTGCTCCCGGTATTTTCTGATATTTGTGTCGTGTTTGCCTCGTGACTACGACAAAAAACAAAGTAGATGCTGGCGCAGAAACAGTTCCTCATTTGGCTATTGCGGGGGCAAGGTGGATTTGCGTGCAAGGCTGAAATCTATTTCAATTTGGATGTGTGAATGTCGGTGAGTTTGAGAGTACTATTGCTCTGTGCTTTTCTAAAAAAATTTGATTTTTTTTTGAAATTAACTTTTTTATGTGTTTATTTTAAAAAAATATTATTTTAATATATTTTTAAAGAAAAAACATTTTCAATTAAACACCGCACAGCCGTTGCGTAAATATAAGGTAACCTGGCATCTAAGATTTCTAGCTAACAGGGTATTGTTCGTGATGTTACGTGTAAACTTGTGTGTGGTGGCCCGGCACAAGTGAGGTGAGGGGAAGCCAAGTAAAGAGCAGAATTTGGTGAGAGGCCACCTCGCAGGCTGCTTTCATAAAATTTGTATAACCTGCATCCAATATGTACGCTTTGGCAGCCATTAGTCGGACATCCAAGTTCCTTCATCGGTGGTTTTACAGGTGCTGCTCAGGTTAAACTACAAGTTCAAACTGCAGAGCTCAATAAATTTAGTGAAGCATAATGCCAGCATCATTGCACCCACAAGATAAGAGAGTGATGTAAGGGATTTTTGGACATTACAACTGGCTGAGTTTGGATGGCGATATACACTAACACACTAGATGAAGATGGAAGGAATATTGCATTCTGCCATTAAGAATTTAAGATAGAGAGATTGTACTGTTACTATTATGTGACAGCGTGCTAACATTGGAGAATGACCACGAGATAGCTATTTGGGGCAAAGAGACGCTTTTCATTTCACCGTGAAAGAATTGATTGAACACCAACGAACAATCTATACCTTTGATTAATTACATAATAAATCAACGTATTCTCAATGTTTTGTGAGCAGTCTTGAGATCCGAGAAGGGTTGTCCAAGGATGTTAAAGGAACTGTTGAGAACTCCGAATCGATATGTGCAAACAGCAGCGAATTTCCTCGAGGGGTTACAGGACCATGATTTTGGGCTGGAGAAAGATTTGGTCCAGCTGTGCTAGTTCCATGGTTGGGCACCGACGAACTAACCCCAGTAGCATTTGGACTCCTTCCTTGCGAGTCTTCATTGGGTCTACCTGTATCTTGCCCAGATTCCCTCTTTTCCCTTTCTTCAGTTTCCTTGAGAAGAAAATCAACCCACATATCTGCAAAGGACTGGAGAAACATATACTTGAGATGAAATTGCATTTTCATCGCACTCCTCTCCCAAGAAAAATATACACTTGTAAACATGATACTGAGATAGCTGATTATCTTTGAACGGAAAGGAAAAATCCTTTCCTAATAGCTAAATTCATGCATGCACTGTTGATGCCTCACTAGAGGCTGTAGAATGTCATTTGCCAAATAGGCATATGCTAGTGACCAAGAACCCACACACCCCACCACTTACAACAAAGGGGCAAAGACTTTACTGTTAAGTCTTGACTACAAAGCATCCCGAGTCACGGTGACCAAACCCAACAACTATTTTCTGAGTCACTCAACCGTTCTAATGAATAGGTGGTCTTCACTCAATGGATAGAACACAACAAGATGCATAGAAGTAAAAAACCAAACTTTCAGTTCTGATTGAATTCAGATCAGAACACATTCTCCAGAAGAGGCTACTAGGTTCTTGCAGCAAATTAGTAATGAGCAAGTGGATAGATGGATCCATCTCAAGCAAATGCTAACTTACTATTCAAGTTTCACTAACGTCAGCTCAATGAAAAGCTCAAAATCACGCAATAACTGAGCAGAGATTGAGCAGTCTGCCACTAGTCGAAATGACAACCCAGATTATTAGGATGCAAAGGGCACACTGTATGAAACACCACAAAGAGTGGAAACAGAGCTACTTGTACATGAAGATCAAAAGGCCCATAGCATCATCTTACAGGTCACCTATTAAACATCAAGATAGAAGAAAAAAAAACCAACCTGGTTATCGGATGCCAAATTCATTTGAACACCAGCTGCACTTCCACCCAAGATTCCACCAACTAGGCGACCAGGTAGCCCCAAAACCCCACGAACAACACCTTTTCCACCTTGTTGAGCTACACCTATTCTCTGCTTGTCTTCATCCGAGAACCCAAGCATTCGAACCATAAGATCCAAAACCTGGAACCCGCCATACAGAATGAGAGTATAAGCTATGTCAAATTGGGTAGGGCTTGCCAAAGGGAAGAGAAACCAGAAACAATAATCATTATAACAATTTAAATAGCAATGCTATGTGAGAGCAGCGGTACAATATGGATTCTTTCCAAACAAGGATCTATTGAACTTGAGATGTCCTTTAACCAAAGGGTTCTCCAGTAAAAAAAAAAAAAAAACAAAACAAAAAAGATTTATGTAGGTTAAAATTTTCCTTCTTGAAGAGATGGATAATGATGCCTAGGTGTATTAGTGGTTAATCTCCTAAATGAAAATAAAAACAACAATCTACCTGCATGGTATAGCAGAGACTAAATATTGCCAACAAAAATAACATTGAAAGAATGAGATTATCTTTTTTTTGTTAATTTTTTATCCTGTTCAATTGTACTAAGAGATTCATACCTCTTTGCTGTGGTTTCTCTGGAAGTAGGTCACTAGTAATTTAATCACAATGCGCCTGCAATAAAAGCCAGTCGCACATTATAGACTACGCGACCCATGCATATCAACTTCTAATCCCAACAATGTATACATGGTACAAGCCATCTCACTAACTTGTAACTATGATGTAATGTATAACAAAGTAGCAGATTGAATACAAAACAATAATCAAAACTAAGAACAGAGCAGGCTAACCTGTCAACTAGATAATCAGAATCCATGGACATCCTATTGAGTCTGCTCATACTCTGCTCAACAGCACGACGAAGTTTTGCATTGTCTTCCTCGAGCTTATTCACTCTGCTCTTCCCTTCTGCAAACTTCCTTTCAACGTCTGAAAGCTTGGCTAAAATTTCTTCTTTCTCCCTCTTTGATTCCTCTGTCCCTATCTCTGCTTCCTGGATAAATCAAGGCATATCACTCTCCAAAAAATGGGTAAATGGAACTTTTACAATATAAAATAAACCATTAGTTTTCTGGGTCAGCAAAAGCAGTAAAACATGCTTTGGCTTGAAGCAGTACTCATCTGACAAATACAACAGCAGCTTCATTCTTAGCAAAACTCAGGAAACTATAATAATGCTGCAAAATGCATATCAAAACAAGAATAAAAAAGGGTAAAATACAGTGTTAATTAGATTCTCTCTTTTAAAAATTAATCAGACAAGTTCAATGACAATTTGAATGCACAGCCTGTAGATAAGGTTGTGCACATGACAGTATCTCATAAGTACAAGACTGCAAAACCTTACAAGACAGAAACTTTCATGTCAGAAAAACTAGGAGCTTGTAATGATTCTGCAAAATGCATATTATAACAGAAATACCTTGATAAGTATTTGAACATTTGGCCTTTGAACAGCATGAGAAGATTTTCTTCTTGAATAAAAAAAAATCTTATTGAGAAAACGCAATGACAATTCAAATGCACCATCAGTAGATAAGATTGTGCACATGCCATATCACATCAATCTAACAATACAAAAAGTTACAGAAGCCTTTCATCTCATAGACTTTGTACATTCATGGAAGAACAACCCTCTAAAAGATAATTCAACATTGCTCATAATACAAATTCCAGTTACTAAGTTATGAAGACATCCAATTCACATCACAAAAAATTCATAAAAGTAAATATTATACATAAGAAAATTAAGGATTTTCAGGAACATTTATGAATTATCTGATCTAAAGTAATCTGAGCAGTTTGATGGTTTTAAAATTAAAGGTTTAGAAAACTAACAATACTTGGAATAAGAAGGAAGGTGAGGCCATACTTTCAAAAGTTGAAAACGCTTAGCTGATTCTTCTTTTGTCAAAGCCAACTGTCGCTCCAAATATTCCTGATAAAACAACAACAACAACAACAACAACAATAAGAACAGGAACAATAGTTAAAAAAACAACCTGGAGACTGCAATACATCAAACATAACCTGTAGGAAACGGAAGCAAAGATTACCTTCGCTTCAACTTCAGCAAAATACTGCCCAAGAGCAGTTTGAAGATTTAGAAGTTCAACATTTTTTGATTCTATTGTGCTCATACAGTTTGCAAGTTTTTTTCTCAAATCTTCAGTCATTTCTTTGGACTTCTGGATTTCATTGCTGTTCATCATCCTGACATCCTCCTGGCCTGCAATTGCCTGCTTTAGAGCTTTCTCCAAATGTAATATTTGAGCCTTTTGATATTCATTACTCTGACGGAGTTCTTCAATGATCTTACTGTCTTCATCCATTTTTTCCGATTCTTCAGATTCCTAGACAGCAGAAGTCTTTAAGGACCGAGAACTTCATAGCCTACATTTACTTCAATAACATGCAAAGGATCACAAGATCCAAACAACACAGATAATACCAAGCCAATATCGTAATTATCAATATCATTATATGGAGTGGCTATTTCAAGTCATGTTTGGACAAAACAAAATTGACACAGCAAACATGAGTGCACAGCATAAGCTTTGGCATGGGAAATTGAATTTACTAAAATATTAATGTATCTCCAAAAGATTCCAGATGATAAACCATTGAATAATGTTTGCCACATGCAATAGTGGGAAACTTTGACAAGAGGGTTTGAAATGTTCTCAGTTCCTGTAGATGGAGTTGAATTTATTAATGAGCTAACATATCAAAGTATCTCTAGAACTCCTGAAGAGAAACAATCAACTCATAATGAATGCATGCACTAGTTAGATTCTTTATCACGAAATTTTGTTGTAATATTAGCCATAATTGTAAAATGAGTAAAGCAGTGATTACAAAACCATCATTTCTTATCTTTCTTATTTATTATAGTACAGTTTGTCATTTACATCTCCAAAGGTCATGCCAGTTTTATGGAAGAGAGAACTTTATGGTGCAGCATATCAGAACTGTTGAGTTGAACTTGAAAAATAAGCAAAAGTCAGCAACAGATCAAAGCAATAAAGTAAAGAACCCATGCGAGATTACAATAAGAAATGGCAATTTTAGGAGTAGCAACCTTTTCCAACAAATGCTGTTTGAGACGGGCCAATTGTTGCAATGCTTTCTCCTTTTCATGGCGTGTTTCCTTCAAATCTCTCTCCAATTTTTGCAGCAATAGCTCCATTTCCTCCTTTCTAGGAGAAGTTATAGTTGAATCCATTTTCTAGGAGAGGAATGGATGATGAAGATGGAAATTTTGATGAGGATGATTATGATAACAATAGTAAAATATTTGTGTAATTGAAGAAACAAAAGATTTGTGTACCAGGGGCAGTGAGAATATAACTCTCTCTCAAGTAACAACCACGTGTGTGCATAAGAGGTAGATAGAGCCTTTGTGTGGGAAACTGTGGGAGTGTGCCCACACGTGTGCATGCAGAGAAAGGGAGAGGGAGAGGGAGAGTAAAATTACCCCATCTGGAGAAGTTTCGTTAGGAGAAGAGTTCTTGCTTCTTTTCAAAGCAGCCTCAAGTTCATTCCTTGCCATCTAAAATAGAATATAGGTGAGAGATTTAGGAACCCAACATAGAAAAGGTATTATGAATTTTTGTGACATACATGGCACCATGGTTATTAAACCCGGCCTGGAGGTCGACCTGGCCTTGGCAGGGTCTCAGGTCACACCGGGTTAACCCAGAAAAATTAAAAAAAAAAATTTGAGGTTTTAATATTCCACATGGAAAAATTAAGAAACAATTCATGTGGAAGTGGGCTCTATATATATATCCCACGTCGAAAAGTTAAAAAACATTCCATGTGAATGTAGGCCATGAGAAAAATATATAAGGCAAAGTATTCATAAATTAATTTTATATTTTTTGGTTTCATTTGAAAAAAATTAAAAAAAAAAGTCAGGTCTAACTCGATCATGTCAGGTCACCAGGCTTTTGAGTTGACCCAACAGGTCGCCCAAGTTTGACATGGCCAATTACAAGTTCAGGTTTTGCTTATGTGAAATCAAGCCAAGGCCCCAAGTCCTAGGTCAATCTGCCAAGCCGAGCTAGGTTTCATAGCAATGCATGGCACACTTCTTGCATGGATGACATTTTAAAATGCAACTAACCTTCATATTAGCATTTTCCTTCTCTAAGGTTATATATATATAGTATTCTACATCGAAAAGTTAAGAAACATTTTATTAATTTTATAAATTAATTTTATATTTTTTAGTTTTATTAAAAAAATATAAAAAACAAATCAGGTCTCACTCAGATTGCATCAGGTCACCCAGGTTTCGGGTTGACCCAGCAGGTTGCTCGGGTTTGACCAGACCAATTGCAAGTCTTGGTTTTGCCTATTTGAAACTAAGCCAAGACCCTGGGTCGTCCACCGGGCCAAGCCAGGTTTCATAACAATGCATGGCACACTTCTTGCATGGATGGCATTTTAAAATGCAACTAACCTTGAGATTAGCATTTTCCTTCTCTAAAGTTGCAATGACTCTTTTCAAACTCTTTACATTGACATTGGGATCTTCATCTTCCCGCGTACTCAACTCTATCTGCAATCGTCTTATCTCTGATGATTTTTCATTCAATTCATTATGAATTTTGCTCACATCTACTGAGGTCTGTAAATTGAGAAAACACATCAACAAAACACAAAAGTCAGATCTCAAATCAGAAAGAAAATATAGAAAGTCATACCTACATGCATACATATATTCAAGCATAATAAGAAAAAGAAAGATGATGTAACAAATCAGCACTGCTAGAAGCATAAAATAATATAAAGAAAACAAACATAAGGTCCTAAACTGATAGGTAGTAATGGGATGATCCAAAAACATGTATACGACTACATTTATAGAGGTACAGAAATGTTATGCATATGCAATCTAGAACATACATATTTCCGGAAACTCCTAAATTCTGCAAGTGCTCCTTAGTGAAAAGGACAGAAAGACTAAAGAAACCAGAGCAGAATAAGAATAAAACTGAATGTGTGCATGGAATAATATTCCACAGAAATTAGGAGCATGTAATATGATAAAGCACTCCAACTATCCATTTCTTTTCCCTAAAAAATACCAAATATCAGGTCTTTCCCGTAAACTAAAGTCCTCAGTCTTCACAGGAACCATCGGAATTTCCTGGTACTTCCCCAATCAGGAAAATGGGACAATTATGCTACCAACATAGAGTAGCAACAAGAAGTTCCATCTCACTACCTTCTCACAGATTGGTAAGACACATCTAGATATCAACATATCTCACTAACAGTAACTGGTGCAACATGCTTGTACCAGACATGGTAAATATGCAACAGATGAGAGAATGATCAGTAGAGCCATAGAATCATCAAATAAAATTGAACTCACTTCGTGATGGTCCATATTTAGAATCCGGAGCTCCTCCTGAAAAGATTTGTTAATACTTTGTTCCTCTGAATAAATGTTGGAGACAGCAAATAAAAAGGAAGACGAGTGAAAAATTTTGGTAAGTAATTCAAGTGACACCAGGAAGAATTCAAGAAGACAAAAGGAAAACATCATATTAAATTTTTAAGTGAAGAGTTACACCTTGCAATTTTATCTGTATATTTGCTGATTTGCGGCGTTCTTTTTCAAGTTCAGTTCTTAGCTCTTTTATTTCCAACTCATGAGTAGCTTTCATTGCTGCCAGGGACCTATTTTTCTCCTCCAGCAAATCTGCAAGCTCCTAGAAAGCATTCATATATCTGTTGTCAAGTTTGTTCATTTAAAGCAAAAATACATAATGAAAAACACTATCTGCAAGTAGACAAGTACAAAAAGGGTAATCTACTGCTGAGTTCGTTTGTCAGTCAATTATAACGCACCAAAACAATAGGAAAAAAAGAACTTGCAATGTAATACATGTGAAAAAAGGAGGGGGGGAGGGGGGGTTACATCCACAAATTTAAATTTCAGAAATTTATGAACCAAGTGGTGCAGGCAAGGCAATCAACAACTGACAATAACAATCATCTTACAAAATTCCCAGAGGCATATTCTTACATGACAGAACAGGGTGCAATGTGTCATTACCTTGTCCTTCTTGGTTTCCATCTTACTCTGAATCACATCAGGATGAACATCATGTAATATTCCATTGCCCATTCCATCATGTTTTGGAAAGACTCCGTTTTGTATTTGATTTCCACCACGGTTTTTTGCTTGAGTTGCAGGTCTATGTGGTCGTTTGGGTGATTGGTCGCCACTTTCCTGTAAAAATATCAGCCTGTACTTTTCAGCTTGTTGGAAGGAAAAACAATACAAAACATAGAACATGGTATTTTCAATCCCATTGTAGAAGAATCATACTCGGAAACAAATATTTTGCACAAAACAATAAAGCCAAAAACTGAATAGAGAACGAGAGGCAGGTCAAATTCTAGATTAAAAAGGTGCCTTCCAAGACAGCTTATGTCATGATGGACAAAGGACATAAGTAAGGCCGGCATAATTCTGATATAGGCAAACACTAAGATCAACAATCCATTGTAAACTAAACCTATGCTTCACTTTAGTTTCACTGTAAATAGATCAAAGTAGTAAAGAAGTCATGTAATATCATTTTTGATATTTGCTGTCAGGTCATGTTACAAGTGAAGTGTTTACATTTTCGATCCTAACTAGCACCTCACGCAGATCATATGATGGACAACTAAAACAAAGAATGAAAATGATCATCACACATTGTTTCTGTTCAAAATGTTAAGGTGGTCAAAACTGTATCACGCTAAATCCCACCAAAGTACTCAATTGGCTAATACCAAGTTTCTACAAATATTAATTGGGCAAGCTTGATGGGACAACTAAGAAACAACTCAGTAAAGAGGGGGTAAGCTGGTCAGATAACCGTGTACCAAGACATACCACATGAAGCTATACAGACTGCCTTTTTCCTATAGGTCATAAATCATGCACTATAACTGCAGAAAAAATAGCATCACACAGTATCAAGCTCTCAAGTTTACTTGGATATAATCTAAGCAAAGCAACAGAGATGATCAGTACTTACCATAATACTGTGGAACTCATAGTGCATGTCCAATAATGAGTAACTAAACAGATTAAACTTTCAAATCAAATAATGCATTTTAATTGAGATTTGAATAACCACCTTGATGCTACTTGTTGATGCTCTTCGATGCTCATTTCTAGACACATTAAGATCCTCCTTTGTCGTATCCAATTTTTGCTTCAACGAACCATTTTCTTGGTTCAATCTAGAAATCTGATCCTGTAACATTGGGATAGAAGAGCAACAGATTTAATTTGTCAAAGGCCCTTGAACATAGAACTAATGGAAACTAGTTAATGTTAATTGAGAGTTAATAAGCCAAAAATATACTCTAGACTCCAAGACAACAAGACAATCATGAAAAACATGAATTTAATAACAAAACCCTAAAATGAGCAAATAGAACATGGTGGTCGATAACTGCAAAATGAAATGCATTTGATATTAATTCTGGACATGTTGTCTCTTGCCAGTAAATATTATTTCCTTCGATAGAATGTGCATGTACGGCAAAGATAAAAAGGACATGGCATTTAACTATCAGAGTGCACTTTGCACCTGAAAGCTAAAGGTTTTTCTGTCATTCATCGGTACTTATTTCTCAATTTTGATGTTTCAGACATAATGATAAGCAGGAATAAAAAACTAGCCAAAAAATTACTGAATTTCTGCAGCAAAAAAAAAAAAAAACAAAACAAAGATTGATCATGTACCTCTTTCTCTTTTAATATAGCTGCATAATTCACAGATAATGCTTTAATCTCCGCCTCAGATTCCTGGAGCCTTTTGATTTGTGCTTTGTACTGTTCAATCTACAAGAAGAAGAAAGAAACAAATATATCTCTATAGCAAAACCAATAAACTAACCACATATTCCACGTTACATAACACCCCACACGAGCCACAACAAGAATGCTATCAACATAAACTTCTTATGCAAATCAACTCATCTTAACCTTTCTTCACAAATAAACATTTTCAGCCTAAATTACTTCCATTTACAGCTATCGTTGGTCCAAATACTTTTCAAATAATCAGCCACGAGTCTCGAGCAAGACCGAAGCTCGCCTGCTTTCTAGCACGTTATTACAAAGTTGTCAATGATTTGGCGATTACGCACTAAAATGCAGTACGCTTTACAACTGACTGAAGTGGGGATCATAAAATCTCTAATTAATTAACAAGATAATTCGTATATTTCCATTCCTTGATTTTTGATCGAAATTGAAACCAGCAGGGATCAATAACAAGTTCTTGCGGTTCCAATAACAAAAAAGAACCGTCATCAATAATTAAATCATGAAACACATTGAACAACAAATACCTCAAAATTGTACGGTGAGTCATTCCCATTCGCAATATGAGACGGTGAGACCGACTTCGAATGCGCGAAACGGTGAGAGTTCCTCCGATCAGATACCGACGAATCGTAGCCATTGGTGGAAGCATGGATCTCGAGATCCTCATCGTCGTCATGAACATCAAGTGCAATCTTTTCAAGGTTTTGCTTCAAATTCGCAATGGAGCTCCACATCATTCACAAATCTCAAACAAACCAAAAATCAAATAAAAATCAATTGTAGTTGTAGCTGAGGTTTGGTAAATTTAGCGTGAGAGAGAAGATTGGGGTTTTTGTTTCTGTTGGTAGATCTGAAATGGAAAGGTGTTAAAAGAAGAAGATTTGGCTTTTAATGAAAAGAGTAGTAATAATAAAAATAATTTCGTAGTACTTGTCGGGGGGGAGAGAATAAATTGCGTTACGTGATAGAAGTTATAGTTTGCCCCCCTTTGAGTTGTTATTTGGCAATCAAACTTTGCCTCTTGTGATTCTTACCGCCATTGGAGACCGTAGACGGGGCCGGGAAGAAAATACAGAGTATTTTGTTTTATTGTTTTTAAAGCAAGTTAAAAAAATAAATAAATATGTTTATTTGTTCTACTATTATGTTTTTTTCTTTGGGGAAACTGATTACCTTTTCTTTCGGTATGCAATCCACATAATTGCCGTATATTTATATCCTTATTGGAAACTCTCTCAT
>Ga0325401_1003166_pt1 | contig 14953 bp, 16 predicted proteins | sample PopdelMetagenome_FD_205666 | JGI IMG/M metagenome (GOLD analysis project Ga0325401, IMG submission 205666) | Populus deltoides microbial communities from Bellville, Georgia, United States - Xylem-PdKOR-R2 | ecosystem: Host-associated > Plants > Phyllosphere > Stem > Wood/Secondary xylem | place...
GCTGCGAGTCGCGCAGCAGCTGCACGGTGCTGCCCGCCTGGTCCAGCACGTCCTGCAGGTTCTTGGCTGTCATGTCCTACCCGTCTGGTCGGTTCCGCGAGTTGCCGCACCGACGCTACGGAGACCGCGGGCCCCCGCGGACCCGAGGAATGGCGGCACCCCGGCGTCGGATGCGACACGTGCACCCTGGTCATTCGACGTAGTCGGGGTCGGGACAGCCGGGCGGTGCGCAGCCCCGTCGTCGCGGCCTAGCGTCGGTGCGTGACCAGTCCGGACCCAGCACCGACCTACGTCTTCGACGGCCCCACCAGCCGGCGCGGGCACGCCATGAACAAGCTGTTCATGTCGCTGCGCGACCCGCAGGCCCGGGCAACCTTCCTGGCCGACGAGGCCGCCTGCTGCGCGCGGTTCGGGTTGTCGGCCGAGCACACGCAGGCGGTGCTGGCCCGCGACTGGCAGGCGATGCTCGACCTGGGCGGCAGCATCTTCTACGTCTACAAGCTGGCGATGATGGACGGGCACTCCATGCAGTACCTCGGTGGCGTGTTCACCGGGATGACCGAGGCCGACTTCAAGGCCGCGATGCTCGCGGGAGGGCGTACCGATGTCTGAGGTCATCTGGGGTCTGGGCACCTCGCACGTGCCGTCGATCGGGGCGGCGATGGACCGCGGCCTGCACGACGACCCGGTCTGGTCGCACCTGTTCGCCGGGTACCAGCCGGCCCGCGAGTGGCTGGCCGACAAGACCCCCGACGTCGCCGTCCTGGTCTACAACGACCACGCCAACGGCGTCGACCTGGACATCGTGCCCACCTTCGGCATCGGCGTGGCCGACCGGTACGCCGTCGCCGACGAGGGCTTCGGCCGGCGCGCGGTGCCCGACGTCGTCGGGCACCCCGAGCTGTCGTTCCACCTGCTGCAGAGCATGGTCGACGACGGCTTCGACCTCACCGTCTTCCGCGAGCTGGACGTCGACCACGGCTTCACCGTGCCGCTGTCGGTGTGGACGCCGGACCCCGGCGACGCCTGGCCCTGCCCGGTCATCCCGCTCATGGTCAACGTGATCAGCTGGCCGCAGCCCACCGCGGCCCGCTGCTACGCCCTCGGGCAGGCGCTGGGCCGCGCGCTGGCCAGCTACCCCGAGGACATCACGGTCGGCATCCTGGGCACCGGCGGCATGAGCCACCAGCTGGCCGGCACCCGCGCGGGGTTCATCAACCCCGAGTTCGACGCCATGTTCCTCGACGCCATCGAGCACGACCCCGCCAAGCTGGCGGCGCTGACCCGCGAGGAGTACATCCGCGAGGCCGGCTCCGAGGGCATCGAGCTGATCATGTGGCTGGTCATGCGCGGGGCGCTGAACGCCCAGGTCACCAAGGTGCACAGCGCGTACCACGTGCCCGCGTCGAACACCGCGGCCGGCCTGGCGCTGTTCGACAACCGGGTGCCGACGACGGCCTGAGCGCCGTGGCCGGCGACGCGTGGTGGCCGGGGCGCTGCCGGGTGATGGGCATCGTCAACGTCACCCCGGACTCGTTCTCCGACGGCGGCCGCTTCGACCGCACCGACGCCGCCGTCGGGCACGGGGTCGAGCTGCTCGCCCAGGGCGCCGACTGGGTCGACGTGGGCGGTGAGTCCACCCGGCCCGGCGCCGGCCGGGTGCTCGAACCCGAGGAGCGCCGCCGGGTGCTGCCGGTGGTCGCCGAGCTGGTGGCGCACGGGGCGCCGGTCAGCGTCGACACCACCCGGGCCGGGGTGGCCGCGGCGGCGCTCGAGCTGGGCGCGGTCGTGGTCAACGACGTCAGCGGCGGGCAGGCCGACCCGGCGATGGCCGCGGTGCTGGCCGGGTCGGGGGCGACCTGGGTGCTCACCCACGGCCGCGGACCCAGCATCGACATGGACACCCGCGCCCGCTACGGCGACGTCGTCACCGAGGTGCGCGACGACCTGCTGGCCCGGGTCGACCGGTTCACCGCCGCCGGGGTGGACGCCGCGCAGCTCGTGCTGGACCCCGGGCTCGGGTTCGCCAAGACCGCCGAGCACGACTGGGCACTGCTGCGCCGGCTCGACGTGCTGGTGGCCACCGGGCTGCCGGTGCTGGTCGGCAGCTCGCGCAAGCGCTTCCTGGCCGGGGTGGTCGCCGACGGCGCGCACCGGCCGGCGGCCGACCGGGACGGCGCGACCGCGGTGACCACCGTGCTCGCCGCTCAGGCCGGCGCCCGGGCGGTGCGGGTGCACGACGTCGCGGGCTCGCGCGGGGCGCTGGCGGTGCTCGACGCGGTCAGCGGGTGGGCGCCGGCACCAGCTGCGCCGGTTCCCAGCCACGCAGGGCGTTGACCACCGCCAGCTCCTCGGCGCGCGCGAGGTCCGCGGGCCGCAGCACGCGCTCGCGCAGCCGGCCCGCGGCCACCAGCCGGGCCCGGGCGACCCCGGGCAGGCAGCCCGAGCCCAGCGGCGGGGTCCACCACACCCCGTCGAGCCGGACGGCGAGGGTGGCCCGGCAGGTCTCGGTCACCTCGCCCCGGGTGTTGACCAGCACGACGTCGTCGGCGCCGGGGTGGCGGGCCAGCCGGGTGTCGTAGGGGGCGCGGCGGGTGGTCTTGTGGTGCGGCCAGCAGGTGCGCTCGTCGAGCGGTTCGGTGTCCAGGGCCAGCCGCACGGTGCCGCGCGGGTCGGGCAGGTCGCCCACCTCGACGTGCGGGGTGCCGTCGGCGGCCACGACCAGCCGCACCCGGGTGTCGCCGGCGGCGGTCAGCGCCGCCGCCAGCGCGTCGGCCACCGCGGCCACGTCGAGCGGGATGCCGAACCACCGGGCCGAGTCGACCAGCCGCGCCCGGTGGCCCGGCCAGTCCGGCAGGCCGCGGCCGGCCTCGTGCCGCATCGTCTCCAGCAGCTCGACCGGCTCGGGCCGGCTCGTGAGAACCCGGGCCTTGGCCTCGAGCTCGGCGAACTCGGCGTCGGGGTCCGAGCCCCAGGTGATGCCCCCGCCCACGCCGTAGACCGCCTCGCCGGTGACCCGGTCCAGCACGGCGGTGCGGATCGGCACGCAGAACCGGGCCTGCAGGTCGGCCCCCGGCGGACCGACCCAGCCGACCGCGCCGCAGTAGACCCCCCGCGGGCCCGGCTCCAGCTCGCGGACCACCGCCATCGTCGCCGGCTTCGGGGCGCCGGTGATCGACCCGCACGGGAACAGGGCGGTCAGCAGGTCGGCCAGCCCGGTGCCGGGGCGCAGGGTGGCCTGCACCTCCGACGTCAGCTGGTGCACCGTCGGGTACTGCTCGGCGGTGAGCAGCCGGGTCACCCGCACCCCGCCGACCTCGGCCACCCGGGCCAGGTCGTTGCGCAGCAGGTCGACGACCATCACGTTCTCCGCCCGCTCCTTGGGGCTGGCCAGCAGCGCGGCCCGCGCGGCGTCGTCGGCGGCCGTGGTGGGTCCGCGGGCGGCGGTGCCCTTCATCGGCCGCACCACCACCTCGTCGCCGGCGCGGGAGAAGAACAGCTCCGGGCTGGCCCCGGCGACGACGGTGCGGCCGGTGTCCAGGTAGGCGTTGTGCGCCCCGCGCTGGGCCAGCGCGAGGTCGGCGTACAGGCTCAGGGGGTCACCGGTCGACGGCGCCCGCAGCCGGGTGGTGAGGTTGACCTGGTAGGTGTCCCCGGCCGCGATCCGCTCGCGCACGGCGGCCACCGCGGCGGCGTGGCCGGCCCGGTCGGCGTCCATCACCCAGGGGCCGGTGCGGTGCCCGCCGCCCAGCGGGCCGCGCAGCGCCGGGCCGCGCTCGGGGGCCACCGCCACCACGCCGAACCAGGCCAGCGGGAGACCCTCCTGCGGGGGGTGCACCGCGAGCCCGGGCACCAGCCCGGCGGCCGCCTCGTAGGCCAGGAACCCGGCGGCCCAGGCGCCCTGGGCGCAGGCGGCGTCGACCGCCTCCAGCACGCCCCGGACCTCCTCGGGTGCCCACGCGACCAGCACCGTCGGGGGAGCGGTGAACCGCAGCGAGGTGCCCGCGACCAGGTCGTCGAAGCGGGCCCAGCACGCGCCGGCCCCGCCGTCGTCCACCGCGCTGCCGTCCACCGCGCCGTCGTCCACCCGGTCATCCTCCCCGGCGCCGGCTGCCTGCGGATCGGCGCCCGGGGCGGGTGGCCGCTACGTCGGATGCCCTACCGCGGCCACGACGGCCGCCCACCGAGGTCCGGTCATCCGCGTCATCCCCGCGGCACCCCGGCGTCCCTACCGTCGGTGCATGACGTCGGAATCCCTGGCCACCGCCCTGCAGCGTGCCGGCAGCCCGGTCGAGCTGCTGCGCCACTCGGCCGCCCGGGCCATGACCTTCCCGGTCGCCCCCGAGTTCACCAACTGGCGCGCCGAGCAGCAGGCCTGGGCGCGCACCTGCGCGCTGCTGGACCAGTCGCACCACATGACCGACCTGTTCCTGTCCGGCCCCGGGGCGCTGCCGCTGCTGCGCGGGCTGGCGGTGAACACCTTCGAGGGGTTCGGGGTCGACCGGGCCAAGCAGTTCGTCGCGGTCAACCCCGACGGCCAGCTCATCGGCGACGCGATCCTGTTCCACCTCGAGGACGAGCTGTTCGACCTCGTGGGCCACCCGATGGTGATCGACTGGGTGCTGTTCCACCTGCAGCGCGGCGAGCACGACGTCACCGCCGAGCGCGACGACAACTCGGCCGTGCGCACCGACGGTCCGCCTCGGCTGTACCGCTACGAGCTGCAGGGCCCGACCGCGGCCGCCGTCCTCGAGCAGGCCACCGGCCAGCCGCTGCCGGAGACCAGGTTCTTCCACATGGCCACGTTCACCATCGCCGGCGTCACGGTGCGCGGGCTGCGGCACGGCATGGCCGGCCAGCCCGGGTTCGAGCTGTTCGGCCCCTGGGCCGAGGGGGAGCAGGTGCTGGCGGCGCTGCTGGCGGCCGGCGCCGACCACGGCCTGGTGCGGGCCGGCGCCAAGGCCTACTCCACCGCCAACCTGGAGTCGGGCTGGGTGCCCGCCCCGATCCCGGCGATCTTCGGCGACGACCCGCTGCTGCAGGAGTACCGCGCGTGGCTGCCGGCGTCGGCGGTCGGTGCGATCGGGGGCAGCGTGGACTCCGACGACATCGCCGACTACTACCTCACGCCCTACGACCTCGGCTACGACCGCAACGTCCGGTTCGACCACGACTTCGTGGGCCGGGCCGCCCTCGAGGCGCTGGCCGCCGACCCGCCGCGGCGCAAGGTCACCCTGGTCTGGGACGCCGCCGACGTCACCGCCGCCATGGGCTCGCTGCTGGACCCCGAGGGCGGCGCCAAGTTCTTCGACCTGCCCAAGATCCGCTACGCCCTGCACCAGGAGGACCAGGTGCTGGTCGACGGGCAGCAGGTCGGCGTCTCCCTCGACTGCGGGTACATCGTCAACGAGCGCGCCGTGGTCTCCCTCGCCGCGGTGGACGTCGCGCACGCCGAGCCGGGCACCGAGGTGGTCGTCCGCTGGGGGGAGCAGCCGAACTCGCGCAAGCCGCAGGTCGAGCAGCACCGCGTCGTGGACATCCGCGCGACCGTGGCGCCGGCGCCCTACGTGCAGTTCGCCCGCAGCACCTACCGGGACCGGTGATGGCCGTGGTCGACCGCCGCGGCACGGGCGCCCCCCGGACCGGGCGGGCCCAGCTGGCCGCCGCGCTCCGCGACGCCACCTACGAGGTGCTGCCGTTCCGGTCCGCCGAGGAGAAGGTGCTCGCGCACGTCCCCACCGACGTCGCCCTCACCGTGACCACCACCGAGGCGAAGGGCCTGGGCCCGACCACCGACCTCGCGGTCCGGCTGACCGCGGCCGGCTACCGGGCCGCCCCGCACCTGGCCGCGCGGCTGGTCCGCGACCGCGCGCACCTGGCCGACCTCGTCGCCGAGCTGCGCGAGGCCGGCGTGGACCGGGTGTTCGTGATCGGCGGGGACGCCGCCGAGCCCGCGGGGGAGTTCACCGACGCCCTGGGCGTGCTGCAGGCCCTCGACGAGATGGGCCGCCCGTTCAGCACGGTGGGCATCGGTGGCTACCCCGAGGGCCACGGCTCGATCGCCGACGAACTCATCGAGCGGGCGCTGGAGGCGAAGGCCGAGCACGCCACCCAGGTAATCACCCAGCTGTGCTTCGACGCCGGCACCACCGTGGCCTGGGCCCGCACCGCCCACCGGCGCGGGGTCGCCCTGCCGGTGCGGGTCGGCATCCCCGGCGCGATCAGCCGGCAGAAGCTCATCCGGGTCTCCGCCGGGCTGGGCCTGGGCCAGTCGGCCCGGTTCCTGAAGAAGCAGCAGAACATGTTCTGGCGGTTCTTCCTGCCCGGTGGCTACAGCCCCGACAAGCTCATCCAGCGGCTGACCCCGGCCTTCGGGCAGCCGGGCAGCGGGCTGGAGGGCCTGCACGTGTTCACCTTCAACGAGCTGGACACCACCGAGGCCTGGCGGCAGCGGTGGCTGGAGCGGCTGTCGTGACCCCGCCCCTGGGGGCCCAGCACGCGGTGCTGCTGCTGCACTGCCCCGACGCCCCCGGCATCGTGCACGCCGTCACCGGCCTGCTGGTCGACCTCGAGTGCACGATCGTGCAGAGCGGCCAGTTCGGCAGCCCCAGCACCGGCGAGTTCTTCCTGCGGGTGGAGTTCGCCCGGGTCGACGGCGCACCGCTGGACCTCGCCGGCATCCGCGCCGCCGTCGCGCCGGTCGCCGAGCGGTTCGGCATGACCTGGACCGTCGCCGACCGCAGCCACCGCCCGCGGGTGGTGATCATGGTCAGCCGGTTCGCGCACTGCCTGAACGACCTGCTGTTCCGCACCTCGGTCGGCGAGCTGGCGCTCGACGTCGTGGCGGTGGTGTCCAACCACCCCGACCTGGACCACGTCGCGGAGAGCTTCGGGGTGCCCTTCCGGCACATCCCGGTCACCGCGGACACCAAGGCCGAGGCCGAGGCGCAGCTGCTGGAGCTGGTGGAGAGCGAGGGCGTCGAGCTGGTCGTGCTGGCCCGCTACATGCAGATCCTCAGCGACGGCCTGTGCCGGGCGCTGGCCGGGCGGGCGATCAACATCCACCACTCGATGCTGCCCAGCTTCAAGGGCGCCCGGCCCTACCACCAGGCCCACGCGCGCGGCGTCAAGGTCATCGGCGCCACCGCGCACTACGTGACCGCCGACCTCGACGAGGGCCCGATCATCGAGCAGGAGCTCATCCGGGTCGACCACAGCCTGAGCCCCGACCAGCTGGCCGCCCGCGGCCGCGAGGCCGAGACCCGGGCGCTGGCCCGGGCCGTGCGCTGGCACACCGAGACCCGGGTGGCGGTGGTCGGGAACCGCACCGTGGTGTTCGCCTGAACCGGGGCGCTCACCGCTCCTGCGGGTGGGTGGCCAGGGCCTCGACGTGCACGTCCATGTGCTTCCACATGGGCAGCGACACCAGCGCGTCGTGCAGCTCGGCGGGGTCGGCGGCCTCGTAGAGCCCGACGGTGGCGTTGCGGCCGGGCACCCGCCACAGGCGCTTGAGCACCCCGGCGTCGCGCAGCTCCTGGGCGCGGGCGCGCTCGCCGGCGCGCAGGGCCTCGCGGACGTCGTCCGGGGTGTCCAGCGGCATGCGGTTCTCGGTGCGGACGAGGAACTCCACGGTGACCTCCAGCGGTCTCAAGGTGCGAGTCGGTCGAGCAGGGCGGCCAGCTCGGCCGGGGCGGTGACCATCGCCTCGTGGCCGGTGGCGATCTCGTGCACCGGCCACCCCTTGGCCCGGGCCCGGTCGGCCTGGCCGGCGAACACCCGCATCCAGTCGGTGCACTCGACGAACGCCGCCGGCACGCGGTCGGCCGCGCCGGTGAGCCGCAGCGGGTCGAGGTAGGTCTTCCAGGGGTGCGGGGTCAGCTTGGGGGTCAGCCACTCGACGTCGGCCTGCTCGGTCACCCCCAGCACCGAGAGCTTGCGGACGGCGACCAGCCAGCCGAAGCCCTGCTGCTCGGCCGACTCGGCCCAGTGGTGGGCGACGGTCTCGGGCAGCAGGTCGCGGGCGGCCTCGCCGTCCTCGCCGACGAAGGCGTCCAGGTGCACCCGCAGGGCGATGCGGTCCGGGACCCGGTCCGCCACCGCGGTGACCACCTGCCCGGCGTAGCTGTGCCCGACCAGCACGACGTCGCGCAGGTCGAGGGTCTCCAGCAGCCGGACGACGTCCTCGACGTGGGTGTCGAGCCCGACGAGGGGGGTCAGCAGGTGTGCCCGCTCGGAGAGGCCGGTCAGCGTGGGGGCGTGCACCTCGTGGCCGGCCGCGCGCAGCGGAGCGGCGACCCGGTCCCAGCACCACCCGCCGTGCCACGCGCCGTGCACCAGCACGAACGTGCTCATGCGTCGCCGTCCACGTAGGTGACCCCGAGCCGTTCCAGGGTGGGCCGCAGGTCGTACAGGTCGATGCCGAGCACGCCGTCGCGGAACTGCTGGCGCTTGGTCTCCTCGACGGCCTCGCGCTTCGCCGACGCCGCCACCACGGCCGGGACGTCGGCCAGCGGCACGCACACCACGCCGTCGTCGTCGGCCACCACGGCGTCGCCGGGGGTGATCAGCCGGCCGGCAACCACCACCGGCACGTTGACCGAGCCCGGCACGGCCTTGGCGGTGCCCTGGGCGTGCACGGCCCGCGACCACACCGGGAAGCCCATCGCGGTCAGCTCGGCGACGTCGCGCACGCCGGCGTCGGTGACCAGGCCGAGCACGCCGCGCGCGGCGAGCTGGGTGGCGAACAGCTCGCCGAACATGCCGTCGGTGCTGCGCGAGGTGGTGGCCACGACCAGCACGTCGCCGGCCCGGCACTGCTCGATGCAGGCGTGGATCATCAGGTTGTCCCCGGGGTGGGAGAGCACGGTGACCGCGCGGCCGGCGATGCGGGCGCCGGGGTAGATCGGGCGCAGCTCGGGGCCGACCAGCCCGGTGCGGCCCGCCGCCTCGTGCGCCGTGGCGACGCCGGAGCGGGCCAGGGCGGCCAGGTCGTCGGCGGCCGGGCCCTTCGTCGTCCGCACCACCACGTGCCGGCTCATCGCAGCTCCGCCCCGGTGCTCGGGAAGGTGCGGGCGAACGCCTCGGCGTGGGTGACCGCGCCGGGGGCGCCGTTGCGCCGGGCCTGCACGCCCCGCCGGACGCCGAGGTCGGCGTAGTAGTCGACCAGGTGGCCCTGCCCGCCGGCCATGCAGCGCATCGCCTCGAGCTTGCGCTCCCAGACCGGGGACACGTCGAGCAGGAGGTCGGGGACGAACCCGCACACCTCGGGCTGGTGCGGCTCGTACTGGAACACCTGGGCGGCACCCAGCGGCCGGGTGCTGCGGTCGTGCCCGTGCGCCTGGGCGACCATCCGGGTGCGCAGGGTCGTGGCGTGGGCCAGGTCGTGGTCGGTGTTGTACGGGTCGCGCGGCACGTGGGTGAGCAGCACGTCGGGGGAGTGCTCGCGCAGGATGCCGACCAGCTGCTCCTCGGCGGCGGCGTCCACGCGCAGCGGGTAGTCGCCGAGGTCGAGGAACTCGATGGTGGTGCCGAGGGCCCGGGCCGCGGCGGTGGACTCGGCGCGCCGGGCGTCCTTGACCCCCTGCAGCGTCATGCCCTCGCGGCCCCAGAGCCCCTGGGACTCGCCCCGCTCGCCGAAGCTCAGGCACACCACGTGCACGGCCGCGCCCCGCTCGGCGTGCAGCGCCAGCGCACCCCCCGCCCGCCACACGAAGTCGGCGGCGTGGGCGCTCACCACCAGGACCGAGCCGGGATCAGCAGTCACGCACCGACCGTAGGGAGCACGGGGGAGGAGCACCAACCACGGATGACCGCACCGGCCCGGGTGCAGCGACCCGGGCCGGGTACGTCATCCGTCGCGTGCGGGCGTGCCCGGCCGGGGTGTCAGGGTGCGGCGGCGTACTGGTCGCGCCCGGCCCGCTTCGCGGCGTACAGGGCGTCGTCGGCGGCGGTCCAGAGTTCCCGCAGCCCCACCGCGTGCCGCGGCACCTGGGCGACCCCGACGCTGATCGTCAGCGGCAGCAACGACCCGTCGGGCAGCGGGAGCGGTGCCGCGCGGACGGCGGCGACCATCTCCGCGGCCCGGGCCACGGCGACCTCGGCCGAGCACCCGGGCAGCAGGACGGCGAGCTCGTCGCCCCCCATCCGGGACACGACGGCGTCGTCGGCGCGCACCGAGCGGGCCAGCACCGAGGCCAGGTGGCGCAGCGCGTCGTCGCCGACCGGGTGGCCGTGGCCGTCGTTGACGCCCTTGAAGTCGTCGACGTCGACCACCACCAGGGCGGTGCCCAGCCCGCTGGCGGCCGAGCTGAGCGCGGCGGCGAGGGCGTCGTCCAGCACGCGGCGGGTGACCAGACCGGTGAGGCTGTCGACCGCGGCCAGCCGGGCCAGCTCGGCCTTGTCGGCGGCCTGCACGTCCTCCAGGTGCGCCAGCACGGCGGCCACGACGCCCAGCGTCGTGCCGACGAACACGACGTCGGTGAGGGCGGGGCCCAGCGGCAGCACGTGCAGGGTGACGGCCAGGTCGCCGGCGACGGCGCACGCGACGGTGAGGGCGGCGCCCCCGCGGCGCAGCTGGGTGGCCGCGGCGACCACGGGCAGGGCGAGGAACACCTGGACCGACGCCGACACGTCGCGGGTGTGCCAGGCCTGCACGCAGATCAGCAGCGCGCCCAGCGGGGGCACCACGGTGAGCAGGCCGAGCCGGTCGGCGTGGTGGGCGTCCCCGCGCCAGCACCAGAGGGCCAGCAGCAGGGCCACCGCGGCGACGCCCCAGCTGTGGGCGCGCTCGGCGAGGGTGGGGGTGGCCGGGTCGATCCAGGAGAAGGCGACGAGCACGGCGGCCCCGGCGCCGAGCATGACCGCGGCGGTGCGCGCTGCGCGGTCGGGGTGGCGGGCTCGCAGGCCCGGGTGGAGGTGCACAGGGGGGACGTCGGCCGGTCCGGCGTCCGGGTTGCGCCCGGACCGGCGGTGGTCACCCGGAGGGGTGCGTCGACGGGTTGGCGGTCTGCTCCACCCGGCGGCGTAGCTTCCGGCCATGACCTCCTTGCCCCCCGAGCTCCAGCGCGTGCTGGACACCGTGCCCGCCGCCGACGTCGACACGTCGACAGTCGTCGTCCCCGCCGACGGCGCCGACCTCGAGGGCTACCTCGCCGCACCGGCGGGCGCCGCGGGCCCGCGCCCCGGTGTCCTGGTGCTGCACGACTGGTCGGGCATGACCGACCACGTGCGGGTGCGGGCGCAGATGCTGGCCCGGCTGGGCCACGTGGCGCTGGCCGGCGACGTGTTCGGCACCGCCGAGCAGCCCACCTCGACCGAGGAGTCGATGGCACTGGTCGGCCGCTACTACGGCGACGTCGAGCTGTTCCGCGCCCGGGTGCTGGCCAACCTCGACGCCCTGCGCGCCGACCCCCGCGTGGACCCCTCGCGCATCGTGGTGCTCGGCTACTGCTTCGGCGGCAGCGGGGCGCTGGAGGCCGCCCGCGCCGGCGCCGACGTCCGCGGGGTCGTGTCCTTCCACGGCGGACTCGGCACGCAGGCCCCGGCCGAGCCCGGCAGCGTCACCGCCTCGGTGCTGGTGCTCACCGGCGCCGACGACCCGATGGTGCCGCCCTCGGCCGTGGAGGGCCTGGAGGACGAGCTGCGGACGGCGGGCGCGCCCGACTGGCAGGTGGTCACCTACAGCGGCGCGCTGCACGCCTTCGCCGTCCCCGGGGTCGACGACCCCGAGCACGGCGCGGCCTACCAGGAGACCGCCGACCGGCGCTCCTGGCGGGCCCTGGAGGACTTCCTGCAGGAGGTCGTCCCGGTCTGACCCCGGCTCAGGCCCGCAGCAGCGCGGCGAGGTGCCGGCGGGCCGCCCGGCCCTCCGGGACCGGCAGCAGCGGCCAGACGTGCACCATGCCCGGTGCGTCCTGGTCGTCGACCTCGACGCCGGCCGCGCGCGCCCGCTCGACCAGCAGCCGCACGTCCGGGTGGGTGATGTCCAGCGAGCCGCCGAGGACCGTCAGCGGGCCGAGCCCGGCCAGGTCGCCGGCCAGCGGGCTGACCCGGGGGTCGTCGAGGGGCAGGCCGTCGCGCCAGAGGTCGATGGTCAGCCGGACGCCGGGGCGGGCCAGCCACGGGTCGTTGGGCTCCACCCGGTCGATCCCCGGGTTGGTCAGCGACAGGTCCAGCGCCGGGGAGATCAGCACGGTGCGGCGCAGCGGCGGCACCCCGCGGTCGCGCAGCAGCTGCACCGCCGACAGCGCGATCTGGCCCCCGGCCGAGTCGCCCATCGCGGTCACCCGGTCGGCCCCGTGCCGGTCGGCCAGCCCGGCCAGCAGGTCGGCGACGGCGGGCACGACCGTCGCTGCGGTGCCCACCGGCGCCAGCGGGTAGACCGGCACGGTCACGGTGACCCCGCTGCGCCGCACCAGCGAGGCGACCAGCCACCAGTGGAAGGGGCTGATCTCGAAGGTCCACGAACCCCCGTGCACGTACACCGCGTGCTGGCCGGAGGCGGCGCCGCGCGGGCGCACCGTGTAGACCGGCCAGCCGGCGACGCGCCCGACGGCGACGTCGACCCCGCGCAGCCCGGGGGGAGGCCCGTACCGCGCCGGGCGCAGGGCGACGTCGTCGAGGCGCTGCTGCATGGCCGCCGGGGAGGCGAAGGGACGGCGGAGGCCCAGCGCGCGCAGCAGCGGGGGCAGGGCACGACTCAGGGCACTGGGCACCGCCCGAGTCTGGCAGCGGGTGCTCAGCGGGGCGCCCGGGAGTACGGCCTCCCCCCGGTGACCAGCGCGGCCAGGGTGGCCGGCGCGAACAGCGCGGCCGGGCCGAGGTCGGGGGCGCTCACCTCGTCGAGCCGGGCCCGGACGTCGGCGGGCAGCTCGACCTGCGCGGCCACCAGGTTCGCCGTCACCTGCTCCGGCGTGCGGGCGCCCACCAGCACCGTGTCGACCCCCGGGCGGCCCAGCACCCACGCCAGCGACACCTGCGCCGGGGTGAGCCCGAGACCGTCGGCGACCTCGCGCACCACCTGGACGACGGCCCGGGCGGCGGCGGTGTCCTTGCTGGTGCCGAACGGGTTGGGGCCGGACAGCCGGCCGCCCTCGACCCCCGGGCGGTACTTGCCGGTGAGGTAGCCGCCGGCCAGCGGGCTCCACGGCACGATGCCCATCCCGAGCTCGCGGGCGGCCCGCACGTGCTCGGCCTCGATCCACCGCGCCACCAGCGAGTACTCCAGCTGCAGCGCGACCGGCCCGGGCACCCCGTGCGCGGCGGCCAGCGTGGCGACCTGGGTGGCGAACCACGCCGGGACGTCGGACAGGCCCCAGTGCGCGACCTTGCCCGACCGCACCAGGTCGGTCATCGTGGCCAGCACCTCCTCGGCCGGGGTGACGTCGTCCCAGACGTGCAGCCAGTAGAGGTCGACCGCGTCGGTGCCCAGCCGGCGCAACGAGCCCTCCAGCGACCGCACCGCGTGCCGCCGCCCGGCGCCGCCGGCCAGCGGGCCGCCGCCGGTGGAGAAGCCGTACTTGGTCGCGAGCACCACCTGCTCGCGGCGCCCGCCGCGGGCCAGCAGGCGGCCGAGGATCTCCTCGCTGCGCCCCCCGGAGTAGACGTCGGCGGTGTCGACGGCGGTGCCGCCGGCGGCGAGGTAGGCGTCCAGCACGTCGGCCGAGGCCGCCTCGTCGGAGCCCCAGGCGTCGTTGCCCACGGTCATGGCTCCCAGGGTGAACGGGCTGACCAGCAGCCCCGAGCGGCCCAGCGTGCGCAGTGCGGTGGCCACCGGGTCAGCCCAGCCGGGTGGCGGTCATGCCGCCGTCGACGTCGACCACGGTGCCGTGCACGAAGGCCGCCTCGTCGGTGCACAACCACCGCACGGCGAAGGCGACGTCGACCGGGCGCACCGGGCGGCCGGCGACGGTGCCGGCCGTCAGGTGCTCCAGCACCGCTGCGGCGTCGGCGTTGCCGGGGGTGGCGGTCGCGCCGGGGGCCACGGTGTTCACCCGGACCCCGCGCGGGCCGTACTCGGCGGCCCAGGCCCGGGTCAGCTGCTCCACGGCGGCCTTGGTGGCGGTGTACATGGCGCCGAAGGGGCTGCCCACCCGGGCCATCCACGAGCCGAGGTCGACGACGACGCCGTCGCCGCGCTCGGCCATCGCCGGGGCCAGCGCGCCGACCAGCACGTGCGGGGCGCGGACGTTGACCGCCAGCAGCGCGTCGAGGTCGTCGTCGGCGAGGTCCTCGGTGGCCGACACGGGGTAGACCCCGGCGTTGTTGACCAGCACGTCGAGCCGGCCACCCAGCAGCTCGACCGCGCGGGCGGCGGTGCCGCGGAGCTCGGCGGGCGGGGCGGCCAGGTCGGCCACGAGGGTGCGGGCGTCGCCGCCGGCGTCGGTGATCGCCGCGTCGACGGCGTCGGCCCGCGCGGCGTCGCGGCCGCTGACCAGGACGGTGGCGCCGGAGGCGGCGAGCACGTGGGCCACGGCCTCGCCGATGCCGCTGGTGGAGCCGGTGACCCACGCGGTGCGGCCGGCCAGCCGGGAGTCGCGGGGGAGGGTGGACAGGACGGCCTCGTTGGACTGCATGGTCCAGTTCTAGCAGTCGTTGGACTGAGTGGTCCAGTCGAGTACGGTGGGCGGCGTGGCGGAGTTGACCGAGCGGGGCCGGCGCACCCGCCAGCGCATCGTCGAGGAGACCGGGCGGCAGATCCTCGCCGCCGGCATCGGCGGCACCAGCCTCGACGACGTCCGGGCCGCGACCCTCACCAGCAAGTCGCAGCTGTTCCACTACTTCCCCGGCGGCAAGTCCGAGCTGGTGCGGGCCGTGGCCGAGTGGGAGGGCGCCCAGCTGCTGGCCGCCCAGGAACCGCACGTGCACGACCTGTCCACCCGCGCCTCGTGGGAGGCCTGGCGGGCGGCGCTGGTCGACTACTACATCGGGCAGGGCCGGTGGGCCTGCCCGATCG
>Ga0325401_1003167_pt1 | contig 14950 bp, 7 predicted proteins | sample PopdelMetagenome_FD_205666 | JGI IMG/M metagenome (GOLD analysis project Ga0325401, IMG submission 205666) | Populus deltoides microbial communities from Bellville, Georgia, United States - Xylem-PdKOR-R2 | ecosystem: Host-associated > Plants > Phyllosphere > Stem > Wood/Secondary xylem | place...
TTTTCTAATTTTTCTAATTTAATTTTTAGTTATCTTTAATAACTTTTTGTTTTTTACATTTATTATTATAAATAATTTTTAATCTATTTAATTAAATGCATTTAAGAATTTTCAATTATAATTTTTTTTTTCTCAGATTCAAAAAAACATGTCCAATCTGAAAACGCTTTCACATTCACTTTTTTGTGTTGAAAAAAGAATTTAACCGGCCCGCGACGAATGAGGGGTATGTAGTAAAGAAGCAAAATTGGCAAAAGGGCAAAATTGAATAACTTTGAAAAATAGAAGAGCAAATGGATGATTTAAGCCAAGCATTAGTCAACAGAAAAGATAGCGGTAGCAGTGGCAGTATCTGGTACAGTTCTTGTTTCTGTAAGCAGTGATTCCACTTCCATCTCGTCTTATCTTTAGTTTACTAATTTTGTTTTGAATTGCTTAGATAAAACCTAGAAGTACATCTTGCTCATGTGCTATATATCTCCCCCATGTTCATTTATTTTCTTGCTTTTGTTGAGCAGTCAAGTCTTGCATTATTGTACTGCTATCGATATTGGGTAGTTGCTTTGCTTGTGCTGATTGTCTCTTGATATTGTACTATTGGGTTGTCAGAACCTGCATCATTGAACTGTTTCTAGTGCTGGTACTGGTTAGTTGACCTTTTGCTGGTCATTACTTTGCTCCCTGTTCTGTGATTCTGTTGACTTTTGAGTTCTTGATGTTACTCTGCGTAACTCTTACTCAGAAGAACTTGAAACTTCGAAGCTTCTTAGCTCTTGCTCTGGTTTGCACTCCATTTATGCTCGTAGTTATTGATTTTTTCAACAAAATTAACCCAGTGTCTGCATTATTTGACTGATTTTTTGTTGTTGGGCGTTTTATGGGTTGTTCACTTGATGATTTTTCTGTGGTTTTATTGGGAACTTTGCATACTGTTTCTTGATCTATTCCTTTACGGAATTTTTTTTGTTTCAATAATCCACGGCAATTTTTCCATAAATCTTGGTCACCACTATCTGTGTTGTAAGAAGTTGTTTATAGAAAAATGTCTTTGAGATATTGCTTCATGTGGCAACTGTGACACTTGGTGGGTCTTAGTGAAATATCTGTTTTTTTTTTTTAATTTTTATATCCGTGTTGATGCTTAGCTGAAGTTTTGAACATGAAAACACAGAACAAGGATCTCAAGTAATTCCTTTATTGTCTGGGAACATTTATTGCCTCTTCAAGTTTTTGTTGCTTGGAAGCAATACGAAACCATCTTTTGAGTGTGAAGTTTGAGGGGATTACGGTATTTTTTTCAATTCTTGGACCGGTTTGTGCACAATCACTTGACGATGTGTTTATCTTGACTAGTTTCTTTCAGATTTACTATAAAGGAATATGGAGGACAAGTGTGCAATCAAGAAAGATGTCACTGAAGTAAATTTCTTCTGAATTACTTGTATCACTTCTGCTTTGTCTTAATGCATAATAATGTTCTTAATGGTGGGCATCTTCCTTCTTCTGTGGTGTTATCCAGTTAATAGGAAATACCCCTATGGTATATCTCAACAATATCTTGGATGGTTGCGTAGCCTGTATTGCTGCCAAGCTTGAGATGATGGAACCTTGCTTCAGTGTTAAAGACAGGTACACAACATGCTACCTTCAGAATTCTAGTGTCTTTTTAGTCCTTGTTGTCATTAGTGAAATAAATGCAGTTGTTATTCCATTTTTAATATGCAGGATTGCATATAGTATGATCAAAGATGCGGAAGATAAGGGCTTAATTACTCCGGGGAAGGTTAGTAAACAAAGTTCTCTAAATCTGAATACGTTTTTGTTGAGTTCGTTGTCTGATATCCACTCTCTACTCATTTTTAATAACACAAATTGAAACCCGTATATAGCTAATATATTGAATACTGCAAGCACATGAATGGTCGAAATCATAGGATAATTGCCAAATAGCTAGTTCTAATTGTTGAAGATTTCTACTAAAGATTTCCCTTTTTTCTGGTTGTTTGTGTTTCAAATTGACTGAAGACTGTCCTCATTGAACTTACAAGTGGTAACACGGGCATTGCATTAGCATCCATCGCTGCAGCCAAGGGTTACAAAGTTATCATTATCATGCCAGCTGCAAAAAGTATAGAGAGAAGAATAGTGATGTTGGCATTTGGAGCTGAGTTGCATCTCACAGATCCAACCATGGGCTATAAGGACGTCCTTAGAAAGGGTGAGGAGATACTAAAAGTCACACCTAATGGTTACATGCTTCATCAATTTGAAAATCCAGCCAATCCAAGGGTATTCTTCCTATCTGTATTTGTAATATGCTTTGCTGGGTTGAAAAGATTTAGGAATCACTTTATTTTCATTTATACAGACTCATTATGAAACCACCGGCCCTGAGATATGGAAAGATTCGGCAGGAAAAGTTGATGTCCTGGTTGCTGGGATAGGGACGGGTGGTACAGTAACAGGAGCAGGGAAATTTCTTAAGGAGAAAAAACCGGAGATTAAGGTTTTCTTCCGGGGGAGTGTGTGTGTGTGTGTGTGTGTGAAGAGCAGGTATCTGTCCTATAATCTCATTGCATGACTTTCTTTCATTTCACATCTAGGTCTATGGTGTAGAACCAGCAGAAAGTGCAGTCCTGAATGGAGAAAAACCTGGTAATTTCTGAATTGCTTCATGCTTTAAAGTGTTAATTCTTTCTTGAGATACCGTGATTAAAATTCTGTTACTATATCAATTTTCATGTAAGCCTGTCCAAAACTTGCAAAGTTCTCGTGATTTGAATGCATCCTGAATGGCGCTGCATTGCTTTCTTTTTCGTCACAGGTGCACATCTGATTCAAGGACTTGGCGCTGGCATTGTTCCTCCTGTTTTGGATATTGACCTCCTCGATGAAGTTATCAAAGTAAACCATTTCCGTTCAATTGATAACTCTTAAGATTATCTGCTTGAAATGCCACTCCTTTGGCTGTGCTTGTAATTTGAATTGAATGCTAATGGCGAGACTATGAGAAGAGAACGTGAAAGAAAATTTTAATAATTTTTGTAAATAAGTTTTTCCATCTCAGTCCTCAATTAATAATTGGGTACAGGATAGACAAGCAAACACTGGGTCTAAATCTAATTGAGTTGATTGGAGGTCCAGTAGAATGGACATAAGAGGGTAATCTTTTTAACATTTCTTTAGGAATCGTGTTTGTAAACTTACATGGTGCTGCTATCACACATTAGGTATCGAGTGATGAAGCTATTGATACCACCAAGCTGATTGCTTTGAAGGAAGGTTTGCTGGTATGTCCTAAACTTTCTTCAAGATTCCTTGTCATGGACATCATGTTTCTCTGTTTACGATGAAAACTTGTCGTTCTCCATGTAGGTGGGAATATCATCTGGTGCCGCAACAGCTGCTGCTATAAAGCTGGCCAAGAGACAGGAAAATGCTGGGAAACTCATCGTGGTGAGTCAGATGGGCTTGCTTCAAGTGGCATTTAGAAGGCACTGTAAATTTACTAATGCCATTTATTTTCTTGCCAATCAGGTGGTTTTTGCTAGTGCCGGGGAGCGATATATTTCCTCAAAGCTGTTCGATTCCATCAGGCATGAGGCAGAAACAATGACCTTTGATTAAGGTCTTACTGATTTTTCATTCGGGGGACCTAGTTAAACTATTGGTTTTTTTTGCGCAATTCCTTCCTGGAAGAACGTAATTCACACTGATTCTGGCCTCGTATGGGTTGGGGCTGTGCAACACAGGCCTGATTCCTTCAAAATTGTACCTCCTCCATGCAACATATGAATGCTTCATGGAGGAATGCTTCAAGCATAAGACTCTTAATAGACTTGATGTCAACTGTCTTGAAATTTTAAGATTGTAGAGCTCTTGCTTTTCAACCTGAGATGGCGACAGCATGATAGATTTGAAACCAAAATGCAGCACCTTAAACCAACAGCATCTGTGCGATTTTGTGCCTCTTGTCTGGTTTCTGTAACCTATTGAGCATGGATATTATGCCCACATTGAAGACAAACTCTCTATATTCCCTTTTTCTCTCCAACTGCATAATAATATGATAACTAGTGGTAATAAAAAGCGGCCATGCAGCAGTCATATTAACAGTGGAGTGGAAAACACCAAGCAGCTGACAATTGACCTAAATGAAGAGTAGCACAAGGTCAAGAGAGGAGGACCTGACTACTGACTACTTGCCTCCCTAAATATCTCGAGGTTCATGATAGAGACATAAGATATATTACAAGGTACAAAACAGCTGTTTGACAAGGTAGGATGGTATTCAGTGGATATCAGAATAGAAGAAGAATTTGGAGATATTGCCCTTAGGGGTAGGTCGAGAGGAACAAGGAAGTGGTTTATCATGAACAATTCCAAACAAGCTACGTTCTTTTCTTCTAAACCTATTAATATTTTATTATTTTCTTGACCTTACAAAGGCAAGTAAAGAAGAAAAGAACGAAGAAAAAACGAATATATGCATAATCAACTACTGCAAAATACTAAAAAATATACATGTAAGCATCCTAAAAGTCCAGGACGCCACTTCGAATCAAGAAAACACGGGAACTGTTCAAAAGAAAAAGACAATCTCTTGTATGTGGATGTGTGAATGTATGTATCTATGCATGAATGAATGTCTGTATGTATGTATATGTAATTATTTATCATCCCACAGCACACAACCAACTCCATGTCACATATTGCTTATTATATCTTCAGAGATAAAGATTCTACCGCCTGTTTGTTGTTTTTGTGTTTAAATTTTTTTTTGTTATAATTAAACTGTTTTAATATATTAATATTAAAAATAAATAAAAATTTATTTTAATATATTTTTAATTTAAAAATACTTTAAAAAACATTTTATATCCACCGGATGCTGTTTAAAGTTGGAAGTCCTTGTGTTTTATCCTCATAAATAAACAAATAACATGCCCAGACCTTGTGTTTGTCAATAGACGTGGTGTTGTTGTCAATTACTGGCATTGGAAAGTTTGACATTTCTCTACTGCTGACATCGGTGCTTGACATAGGGGGATTTCAAACTATTTTGACTGGATCAAAATCTGCAATTTTTATGGTTTCTGTACTGGGTATTTGACATTTCAAAGTTATTTCGCTGTTTCGTCCTCCTTTTTTACACTCACAAGGATATCATTTGACTTTTGAAGGCCCTCTGGGTAGGTTTTTCTTCAACTCTGCATCCCTTTCAAGCTTACTAGATTTTTAAAATCCCTTAGGCTTGGACATATCTTTCCCTTGTGACATTGACTAAAAGCTTTTGGTGATTACAAGTATCTATCTAATAATTGGAGTAATTCCAGTATTGTGTGCTTCCTTTCTATGAATCTTTTTGTGAAGTCTTATACTGTCAAGAGATATATCCATTTAGTGATTAGTTTTATATATGATAGCGAAATTGCCTGGTTAATTTTCTAGTTTACCACCTTATTAAAATGGTTTGTTGTTTGCTTAACTGTGTTTTTAGGTCCTAAATTCCAGCTTTTTTACTGCCATGTAAAACTAATTAATAACATGTACTTACAAGCCTGCAGTCTGCCTTTATAGAACTGATTGAGAGATCATTTTGATGAGAGGAATGTTTGTGACTGTTAAGTTTTGAATTTTTTTTCTTGCATAGTTTCTTCAATCTCACATTTTTTTTTACCTGTATCCAGGTTGTGTAGGAAAAATGGAGGACAATTGCGCAATTAAGAAAGATGTCACTGAGGTCATTTTTCTTCATGATTACTTTACACTTCTGATGTTTCCTTTTTTAGGTTAAATAACAGTGATCTTAATTTCAGTTTGTTTAATTTCTTTACTAGTTTAGGATGATTGTTGTCGTTGTTGTTAGTTTGTTTCCTTTCTGATTTCTGAAGTGTTTCTGTAGTTAATAGGAAATACCCCGATGGTATATCTCAACAATGTTGCGGATGGCTGCGTAGCCCGCATCGCTGCCAAGCTAGAAATGATGGAACCTCTTTCCAGTGTTAAAGACAGGCACGCGACTTGTTCCCTAAAGTTTCTATTTACTGGTTTTAATTTTTTATTCTGATATCTTGTATTGGACCCGGCTTGTTTCATTAATCATTTTGTGACATGTAGGATTGGACATAGCATGATCAAAGATGCAGAAGATAAGGGCCTTATTACGCCAGGCAAGGTTAGTTGTAGAGTCCTCCATAGCTAATTAGCTATAGATGTTTCGTAAGAATTGTGATATACTACTAGAGTCCATTTCAAGTCCATGATGTAAGGTAACCTCACATCAGACCTATCTAGACTTCTGAAATATTGAGAAAGGATGTTTGTGGAATTTTACTCCTTTAAGTGATGTGTGCTTACACGTGAATGGTTTGGATAGGTGATTGCTATATTTTGAATTTTGAAACGTATAATTTTCCTTAACCCTTTTCTGGCCATGTACCATCAAATTCATTGCAGACTGTGCTCATTGAGCCTACCAGTGGTAACACTGGCATTGCAGTAGCATTTATTGCTGCAGTGAAGGGGTACAAGGCTATCCTCATAATGCCAGCGACAATGAGTCTTGAGAGAAGAATTGTGCTGAGAGCTTTAGGAGCCGAGGTGTGCCTCACAGATCCAGCCAAGGGCTTTCAAGGGGTTCTTGACAAGTCTGATGAGATTTTAAATAATACTCCCAATGGCTATATGCTTCGGCAATTTGAAAATCCTGCCAATCCACAGGTATTCTATGCGACAACATCTTGTGGTGGGAAATGGATACTAGAATGCTGCATCTCTAAGTTTGTTATCTTTTGAGCAGATCCATTATGAAACCACAGGCCCAGAAATATGGAAGGACTCGAGAGGGAAAGTCGATGCATTTGTTGCTGGTATAGGGACCGGTGGTACAGTAACTGGAGCTGGGAAGTTCCTTAAAGAGAAAAATCCAGAGATTAAGGTAGTCTTCTGTTTGGTTTGTGAGAGATAGACCAAGACAGCATGGTGACTGGCTATGTTAATGATACTTTTCACTTGTTTATGTCTAGGTGTACGGTATAGAACCAACAGAAAGTGCAGTCTTGAATGGAGGAAAACCCGGTGGGAACTCTTTATGTCATTCTTGATTTTATAGCTATTTAAAACTGCACAAGGAAACTTGTAATTCATTTACTGTTTCTGTATTTAAAAGAAGAGGAAGCATAGATTGATTACCAAACTAGATGTTCACTGTTGATTAACTGACCGAGACTACTATGTATTAATAAATTTGCAGATTGGTAGTCATCTAGTTGATCATGGAGATGTGCTGCTGATCTGATTGCATTTTAACTTTTAACTAAGATTTTAATATCCACAAATGTTGACCTTAATTACTGATTGACCTTAATTACTGATGTATTTTCACATGTGAAAGGTTCACATTGGATCCAAGGAATCGGTGCTGGTGTTGTCCCTCCTGTATTGGATGTTGACTTACTTGATGAAGTTGTTCAAGTAAGTATAAAATCCATTCTTATTCCACTTTCACTGAATTGAACATACATAATCATCTGCTTGAGCTGCAGTCCTGCTATATCCTTTTTCAATGTTCAAGAATCAGTTTACCCAGAGAACTATCCAAAATCCCATTCTAGGTTTGACCTTGGCAGATCCCTTTCTATGGAGCACAATATTTTTCTTTGGCCTTGCATACATGTCTTTACCAGGTTCATGATCCCAACCCAGAGTGGCTACGCCACCCCCACAACTTTAATATTGGAGTAGTTTCTTGGTCATTCAGACATCACAGTTTGATGCTTATTTGATTGTAGTTCTTGTGCATTTCAGGACCTAAGGACTAGTCTAAAAGGGAGTTTTTTTCTTTGAGGAACTCTTTTTTCTGGTTTTAGTTTTCTTGTTCTGATATTACAGAAGAGGAGAAACTCTCTTAAAACAAAAACGATATGAACATATTACTTTCATTAACTTCAGCGTTGCTTGGACTCTTTAGGTGTCAAGTGAGGAAGCCATTGATACAGCTAAACTGCTTGCCTTGAATGAAGGTTTGCTGGTAAGTTGACAAGTACTATCTCATTTGTGTTGTTGTTTTGTATAAAGACAAGGGGCAAAGGACTCTCAATCATTCTCTGCAATTTCTCAGTGATTTATTGGCTCGCACTAACAATGCAGAGTAGAGTACATAGCTTATATAGTCTTGATAAGAAAATTCTAGTCGTGACAGTACACTGTATCAAGTATTCTTGCTAGCATTTATTGAACAAGTTTAATACTTATCATTGATGGTCTTCAAAAATGACAGTCCCTTTTCTTTTATCACAAGAGACTTTGCATTCGGTCCGCCTTGCTTTCACCTTATGATACATATTATGAAATGTTTTTTATCTCTTTTCCCACACAGGTAGGGATTTCATCTGGTGCTGCAGCAGCCGCGGCAATAAAGGTGGCAAAGAGGCCAGAAAATGCTGGGAAACTCATCGTCGTGAGTGTGATTTTCTTCTTTAAATTTGGCACTTGAACTGCCTTGTAATTTAGTAACCCTAACACACACTAAATCCAATTCCATTTACTTAGTCATGCATTTTGCTTTTCATGCAGGTGATTTTCCCCAGCGCTGGCGAGCGCTATTTGTCTTCTGTGCTGTTTGATTCCGTTAGGGAAGAGGCAGAAAAGATGACCTATGATACTTGAGATGCTACACAAATTTTGGAGAACACTGCTTATAATTTCTGTGTCAATGGCTCAAAAATAATCAAATTGCTGCCCACTTGTTCGAATCATATTCTTAGCTGCAACATGAACTGGAAATCAGAAGACATTGATTAGTGACATTTCAAATGATTTTTCATGATGATATAAAACTGTTGTTGTTGTACACATGCATCCTCCCCATCATTTTCAGCTTTTCTCGCAGTGTTCACCAAAAGAATTGTCTCAAGGCCCTTTTCTTCTGAATTATCCAAGCCTGATTATTCTTGCTGATGAGTTTTTAATTTGGCATCAGATTAGGTGGTGTCATTGATGAATTTTAGAAGATCTTGCATAGCACATTACATGAGCCAGTTTATGTTTGAAAATGGAATCGCATGTTTTGACTTGTAACGATTTTGTGATGCTTCCGTAATGCATCACAAATGAACTAACACGTTCATGTTCATTAGTATAGTTGTAAACCTTGTCTGTTGACTCAAAAACCAGAGATTTAGTGCTTGATCTAAACTGAGTTAATGATTAAGAGTTGACTTAATTAGTATTTTTTTTATTTAGTTGACTCGGTCTAAACTCGACCAAATCAACATCAAGAAAAAAAAACTCATTTTAATAAAAATAATTACTCGAATTAAATCTTGCCCTAGTGATTCACATAAAAAAATATTAAAACTCATTTTAATAAAAATAATTACTCGAATTAAACTGCAGTTTCTCAGTGTTCTCAGCATTGCAATGGTTGATTCATTGTGGTTGACAATCCTTGATGCTTCGTCCCATTTCTTGTCAAGGTTTGTCAAATTTCATTTTCAAAAGAGGATATAGTGAGAATGAACTGAATCTATGCATGTATCTGACTTGATGCTTAATGTGGAAGGTCGCAAGGAGAGGCTATTGTATTGGAAATATTGAAGGGTTATCAGGCATTCACTCAGGTACTCGTAGGTTTATTTCGGTTGTTTTATAATGCCTTGTCAGTTCTTACCTCACCAAAGTAAATATTAGTCTCCTTTTCTTACAGTTACAGTGGGATTTTCAACATTGTATCAATTCCTTTACCTTACAATGGACTCGATGGTTTCCATGACTTAATTCTCAGGCATGTGGAGTGCTTCACGCTGTGGAACCTTTGAACTCTTTTCTAGCATCAACTTGCAAATTCACAATCAATTTTCCAAATGAAGCAGAAAAGAGGAGGTAATTTCATATTTCACTATATGATTTCTTACCTCACAATCACTCTGCAAATCCACGTTTCGAGGCATTAGTTGAACAGAGAGATAGCATAGTCCTTGCTCAAAAGAATGTGCAGATATTTAGTTTGGAATAGGGTTTGTGGCATACTTGTTTTACCTTAAAGGAACACTTGTTACCGCCATTTATTTGCTGATTGGATAAGTTAATTATGCTTGTCACAATTTATTTCTAGGTTATTTCTCAAATTTACTTTTTTTTCTTCCAAAACAAAAATAAAATATAGACTGACGACACGGAGAAGCAAGTCGAGGAGGATCTCAAACATATGAAAAAATCAAGCTGCAATTTTGGAGGAAATTCGAGATCTAATTGTACCCTATACGCCTGAAAATAGAGAAACAATGCAAATTCAAGGTCAAATTAAATGATTATTGGATGAAGTTGTATAAAAATTAAGTCCAAAGACATAATTAAAATTTTAATAGGCCACTTTGATGTAATTATGGGTTAAATTAAAGTTTAATTATGTTTAAGAATTAATTTAGATTCAATTGAAGGATTTGATTAAGTGCAAGGACTTAATTATATATTAAATGGGTCAAATTAATTTTATTAGAGGCTTAATTGGTGAAAAATTAAGTTTGGGAGCGCAATTCAGGCTTAATTTAGAAGATTTGAATTTTAGGTGACCAAATTTAATTTTTACCGAGTTAATTGGTTGAAATTAAGGGCAAAATTGCAAGAAAATTAAAGTTTTGGGGTCAATTAAGGGTCAAATTGAAACATTTCACAGCCAAGAACTAATCTGTAAAAGGCGCTGAATTATAGGGATTTAATTGACAAACACCGGGGGTGAAATTGAATAAATTAAAAGTTTAATGGTCAATTAGGGGCTAAATTGATGAAACTCGAGACCAAGGACTAAATTGAAAAGGGCGCACAAATACGGGGTTGATGTTGAAGTTTGTCTGGGGGCAAAATTGCATAAAATTAAAAGTTTGAAGCCAATCAGGGGTGTAATTTTTCTCTAGTGAAGACAAGATTGCCCTCTTCTATCCCCTATAAATAAGGGTGGATTTCATGGCCCAGGCATGAAGAAAATCGGGTCCAAAATCGGCTAAAAACCAGCTTCTTCCCCCTTTTCTGCTGCTAGCCAAATTTCTCCCTTTTTTTTATATCTTCGTCGCCTCATCAGCCTTAGCACCGTTGTGAACAATTACAGCACAACCTCCTCCACCAACCCATATTCTTGTCGGCAATAAAGGCAGCCACCGAGAATTTCTCTCTCCTGCAGATCTCCCATATCTTCTCCTCTCTCTTTGCCACCAGCCTCCACCATTGTGATCACCAGCCAGAAGTCGCTACTGCGCTAGGTAGCCTTCCCCTCTTCCTCCTGTTCTTCTTCCTTGTACATCGCGTTAACAGTAGGTGTAAATTATAATTCACTTCCTTCTGTTCATGCATGAACAATGGACATTGGGTTGGGCCAGTTCTGGCCCTGCGTAAATGGCTAGGCCGGGTCCAACCAAAAAAAAAAAGAAAAAAAGAGATCTGCCCAACCAAAATTTCCTGGGCTCGACCAAAAAAAAATAAAAGAAAAAAAGAGATCTACCCAACCCAACTTTCCTAGACTTTGCCCAATTAGCTAGGCCGACCTAACCCCCATATTTTATAATAATATAATATTAAAAAAAATTCAAAACATCCTTTCAAAAATTTGTGATTTTCTTGTATGTTTTTCTATCAATTTTGTTTAATATTGGGTTGTATTTTTACATTGTAAAATACAAATCTTGTATTAAAATACCCGGTTTTCTATGAAATATTTCTAAAAAATTAAAAAATATTAAAACTTTTAAATTAATTTCTCTTTTCAAAAAAAATAAAAAATATTTTGTTTTCATGCATACGGTCAAATCCTAAATCCTTTCAAAAATTTGTGATTTTCTTACATGTTTTTCTATCAATTTTGTTTAATATTGGGTTGTTTACATTGTAAAATACAAATCCAGTATTAAAATACCCGGTTTTCTATGAAATATTTCTAAAAAAATTTAAAAAAATATTAAAACTTTTAAATTAATTTCCCTTTTCAAAAAAATAAAAAATATTTTGTTTCCATGCATACGGTCAAATCCTAAATAGTTTTCCAAGCATAGTTTTTTAAAAAAATTGCATTTTTTCTCTCATGTTTCCACAAAGCAAAAAAAAAAAAAATGGATATCATAACTAGTTTATGATCATCCATTAGGATTTGACCAAAATGTCAAAAACTATTTATCAATCATTTTTTATTAGGATCTAGATGTAGATTTTAATATCTGTGGGGTGTAAAACTACACAATAGAGTATACCCTCAGGTATTTAAGATACAAGGTATAAAATAAATGTGATGCTAAAATTTAGACTTTAGAATGGTTAGGATTAAACCCGATGAGGTAGAGATTCTCTTACGAAGGGAGATTTGCCTTAAACTTTATAAAAAGACCAACAAATAGAAACCCGATTTAGAAAAACAATCAAACAACAATGCATCTTACCTTAGGTAGGGTGCACTAGGGGTAAGTGTCTTTCTCTTACACAAACAGTCCCTTACTCAGTCTCTCGCAGACCATATGTTCCTAGTAACTATAATACTAGGTAGCGTCTTCTGAATCTTAATCATAATTTTATGATTAAGCTCAAAACATTTTTCCTTCACAACAACAATATCTACTCATAAGGCATAAAAAGCTCGTCTTCACCCCCGAAGTCGCGCACCCTGCGACAATGCTATTTGATTCTTTATATATATAGTTTATTTCAATTGCTCATGCAATGTTGGCCTTAAGGACCCTTTTCAATATTGCTCATCGGTTGCACAATGTTTTGGGGCCATCGTGGGTTTTGGTATGTGGGTTACTTTTATTATTTGTTAGAAATAGATGGTGTTCACAACTTATAAGTTTATTTTCTAAAAATTATAGGTGTTGGAAACTCTAGCAGCTTTAGACCGAACAATTCATTCTCCGCATACGACCACACAGGTAATTCTGGAAAAATATGGTTTAGATTTGACAAATGGTTGTTTCTTGTTGGTCTTATTTGTGTGGAAAGTACATGTTGTGGAAAATTAAATAGAAGTTCTCATTAGGGGTAAGCAAATGGTGGTTGGTTTAAATAACTTTGAACCAAACCAAAAGTTTGAAATTATAAAAATAAAATATAATGGAGCAATGATTTTGTTTAAATTAATGCTTCAATTCGAGAAGCATATGCCTTCAACTCTCAAGAAGAAAAGCAATGTCTCTTGCGCTCAATACATGTTGCAAGTGATTCTAGTGGCAGTGCTGCCATGACAGTTTGAAGCATTAACAACAAACCCGCTGGAAATTTCAGTGGATGATCGACGAGTACAAGAGGTTTGAGCGGTTTGACAGGTCATATGGGTCACGGGATCTCTGATCGCAAGAAAAATCCCTAAAATATTTCAATAGAGGACGCCGATTTAACCAAGACAGGCGTCATTTTGACTCTGAAAAAGGACGCCCTTGTTGTTCCTATTGTGAAGAAGCAGGCCATTAAGTCCAAACTTGTTATAAGGTGTATGGATATTCAACAGGCCACCCAAAAGCAAGGTATGGTTCAGGCCCAAGACGTTTCAGCAACAATAACAAACATGCAGCTAATCATGTGTCCAAAGACTTCTCTAAAGAAGATGGACAACTAGTTGTTGGGATTTTGAAGGCTCAATTAAAATAGCTATTATCACTTCTTAACAACAAAAATAAAGGATTTGGCTCTCAAGCAAATGCTGTAACCAATCAAGGTTTGCCTGAAGTCACTTCTCGTAGTTGAATCATTGATAATGGGGCTACAAATCATATTTCTTCATCATCTAAATTATTTTTCGGCAAAGATAAAAAATGCTCATTACCTCTTGTACTACTACCTAGTAGAGAAAAGGCTAATATTGTTGTAAAAGGATCATTGCCTCTGAATTCCATCTAGTATTTATACGATGTGCTATGTGTACTTACATTCAAAGTAGATTTGATATTAGTCAGTCGTTTGACGAGAGACCTAAATTGTTCAGTAATGTTTTTTTCTTTATTGGTGTATTTTGCAGGATTTGGCTGCGGGGAGGATGATTGGTTTGGGTAAACAACATGACAGACTATATTATTTGGTGGCACTAGCGATGAAGAAATTCATGACCAACTATTCCTCACCCACAAACCGATCGGCCTGCAATCTCACCATCTCATCCATCGATCTATGGTATAATCGCTTACGCCATATGTCACCTCCTCATTTAAGTTTCATTGCCAAGAAATTTTTAATTTTTTTTTCGTTCAGTCTAATAATACTTGCCTTATATGTCTTTTAGCTAAGCAGGGTCGTTTACCTTTTAGTCCTAGTGTAATTTCTTCTATAAAACCTTTTGAGATAATTCATTGCGACATTAGGGGTTGTTATCAACACCCTTCTCTTTCTGGTGCTTATTACTTTTTTACTATTGTTGATGATTAGACATGTTTCACATGGATTTTCTTAATGCGACACAAAGATGAAACACAATGACTTTTAAAACACTGCTTTAGTTATGTTCTCACTCAATTTGAAACTCACATTTTTAAAAGTGACAATGGTGGAAAATTTATCTCCTTTTGTTCTTTCTTTCTAGATAATGGTGTTGTTTTTCAACATTTTTGTACTACACACCTCAACAAAATGGGGTTATGGAACGCAAACACTGCCACATCTTATAAGTAGCTCGAGCTTTGAGTTTTCAAGCTCAACTCCCTACCCAATTTTTTTGGGGGGGTGTGCTCTTACTGTTGTACATATCATCAATTAACTCCCTTCTTTGGTTCTTTCTTTCAAAACTCCTTTTGAACTTCTCTACACAAAACCACTTTTTTTTATCTCATCTTTGTGTCTTTGGTTGTTTAGCCTATGCTACTAATATCCCTGCTTCTCATAAATTTGACCACCATTCAATCCCTTCACTTTTTATCAATTATCCCATTGGTCAAAAGGCATACAAATTATTTGATTTGTCGACCAAAAAGATTTTCACTAG
>Ga0325401_1003168_pt1 | contig 14950 bp, 5 predicted proteins | sample PopdelMetagenome_FD_205666 | JGI IMG/M metagenome (GOLD analysis project Ga0325401, IMG submission 205666) | Populus deltoides microbial communities from Bellville, Georgia, United States - Xylem-PdKOR-R2 | ecosystem: Host-associated > Plants > Phyllosphere > Stem > Wood/Secondary xylem | place...
TATAGAGAGTTATTAAATATTTTGATATAGATAGATAGAATCACCCATATAACATAGAACATAATTGTCGATTATTCTATTGGGTATTCATTGAAAGGACGCGATTCATTTTCAATGAGTTACCTATCAGAAGTCCGTCGAAAATATTTTTAATTTGATTGATATACTGACAAAAATTGATTGTCGTATATTTTCATCACCGATAAAAATTTTCATGGACGAGATGGTTACTACAGTAAATCCATCGAATATATTTTTACTGACAAATAAATAGCTGCTTTTACACCGACAGAATACTTGGTCAGTATAATTCAATTTCATGGTGGTGTCCTGGCTCCTAAAGACTTTCAGCTTTGTTTCGGTTGAAACATGAAAGAAGTCCAAGCACAACTTGTTAATATGCTACAAATTACATGTTATTCTCAAGCCCTACGTGGAGGATGACAACCATAAATTGTACCTTAAAGTAGTGTGAGATCATCCATATGACATCACTATGACAATAATAGATTAATTGCCGCTGTGATAGATTATTGCTATGAACATAGAACAAGTAATGAAGGAAAACATACGACAAAGACATCAGTTTTGTAAGGTGTTAATTAAATATAGGCCATTCTTACAGAGAAGAAGAAGAAGAAGAAGTCAGGCAGGCCCCCTATCGGAAACTCCACCAGAATGACAATATGATTATGTCATGGTGCTTGCATCACCTTTATGCGGTATGCAACACAGCATCATGACGTTGTTGCCATTATTCTTTTCCATCCGTAGTATCCACTCCAACTACAAGCTATCTTTCCAGAAGAAAACAGAGGACTCATTGTGGTTTTCAGTTGCTTTTGCCAGAATTCAAATCAAAATTTTATTAGGCCTTAATGATGAGGTAATTTTTTAAATCAGCTTTTGTACATTGAAACTAAAGTTCGCACCAATCGAGTCTTAAACAATTGTTTATGTATGGGTAGATGCTTTCACATTCAAATCAAACATGAAAAGCCAAGCCCATTTCTGTAAAATACTTCTTGTGATACAGGCATAGAGTCACTCTCTACATAGAGTCAGCTAATACGGTCTCTAGAGTGGTTATAGTGCAAGTGTAGCATGTGGTTTGGTTTCACCCATCAAACATTATACAATAAGAGACACTCTATGGTCTACTGCTGATGCTTCTCTCTTTGATATTTGTTTTTGTTGGGGGAAATAGCTAGCTAGCTTGGCATGGAGAGGGAAGCAAAGAAGAGGAAGATGGAGTATGTTGAAGAAGAAGAAAAGGGAAAGGAAGATGATGATGAAGAAGAAGAGGAAGAGAAGATGGAGAAGTTCTTTGCTTTGCTGAGAAGTACAAAACAAATGCATGATCAAATAAGAAGAAACTCATATAGAATATTTAAAGAGAAAGAGGAGATCAGGAAAGTTGGAGAAGAGAAGGTTAGCGTGGCTTGGAATCCATCATTTCTGCCAGAAGATTTCTTGGAGGATGGCAAGGATAGTCAGGCAGCAGCCGGTCCTTCCAAGAGAAAGGAAGCAGAGAAAAAGGACGATGGAGAAGAAGGCACTGGCTTGGACCTAAAGCTTTCTTTGTAGAGGGTAGCTGGCCTCCTCCCCCAACTCCCTTTTCTCTTCTTGCATGTTGAGAAGCTCTTACAATGAAAGCAAGGATCAATACAACATGTAAACTGTAATACTGGTCAGCATTAATTTCCATGTGATCGATGTGCTGAATTTATCGAAAACATATTTTGTATCCTGTCTCTCTGCTTGTTTGGATCTATGAGGTAAATAAGATTTTCTTCTTAAGGTTGATGTTCTTACACAAGTGAAGGGATGACCTCACTGGTTGAAGTGGAGAGTACACCAGGTCATCTTGATCGACGAACTCATCTTGTGTTTTTGAAATAGGTTTAAGACAGTTCAGAAGAATATACCTTTTTTTTCCTCCAACAACAACAACAAAGCCTAGTTTCAGACATAGTTATGACCCGGTCAATTTCTAACAAAAAAAATAAATTAATATTAATAAAAAAAACTAAAACATATAAGTGTTTTACTATATAAACATTGCTTATTCTCTTACACTTCATTATTCATAGCATTGTTCATTTACCACATTTTCGTTCTATGTCTCTCGAATTTTAGATTCTTTTTTACTTGGTAATATTCTAGCTTTATTCTCTTTCAATTTGGTCCTCAAAGAATTATGTTATCACCATCCTATCTTTTCTCATTGTCGTCTTTGGATTGCAAGCTATCACGTGTTGAGGGAGTCAAAGATTATTCCAGAGTTAAATGACATGACAATTTTACATTAACAAAAGAATTTTAGTTATAGTAATAAAATTAAAATAACAGCAACTAAAATTAACATTGGCAATAAGAAACACCTATTTCCCGCATTCATTGTTCAATAGATGCATAAAACTAATTTTCATCTCTCAGTTTTTAATTTATTTATATTTGGGTGTTTCTATTTTTAAATTTCTTATTTATATCCTAAATTTCATTTTCTTACATTTCAATCTTTCGATCTAAAAAAAAGAAAATCACTAAAAAATCTGGTTTATAGAAAAAACTCTCAGGTGGCTAGATTCTGACAACCAATAAGTTTAATTTTTGTGTTTATGAATTATGGTTTAAGAGAGAAATTCAATAGAGGTAGTTTTGACTTTCAAAGATACAATTTTTTTTTTTGAAATTCAAGAAGTTTTTTTATTTGATTTTGAATTTTTAAATCAATTAAAATATGTTTGGTTATTCGGAGCAAAGATTTAGAAGTTTATGAGATATTTTTCATGTTTTTAGGTGAAAAATAATAAAAATTTTATTTTTAAAATTTTAAAATATAAATTTTAATTTTTTGATAAGTAGAAACACCTCCCATGACCCTAAAAGATTGCAAACATATAATGCATCATCTATCTAAATGGGTGGTGCGCCATTCGTTCACATCAAGGAAAAAAAAAAACATAGCCACGCGAACCTAGGCACTCCTATATATGATCTTAAGATGGGCCAGTTCTTTCAACACATGCATGCTTAGACCTTCAAATTTATTAAAATGGTGTTTAAATAATTATTTAATTATTTTATTGTTTCTAAATAATTTAGCGTCTTTTATGATAATATTAAGAATTATTTTTCAAATAATTATATACTAACATTTCATATTCAATACAGATATTTAAATATATTTGTGTCAAAATTATCTATTCATGTTTTTTTTAATCAAAACTTTCTTTTAAGATTATTATAAGTTTTGAATTAAAAACAATACTATTGATAAAAAAAAAAAAGAGAAGAAGAATTCATCAATAAGGGAAATGAGTTTTTATTAAAGAAATATCTTTTTTATTCTTATTTCATATTGTTGCATTTTTTATATCTATTTTATTTACTTTTAGTTTTTATGCAATAAATAACATAGCTAAAAGAGGTATATTTTTTTTAAAAAAATACATTAATAAAAAAAGAGAATTTATACAAAGAAAATGCATTTTTTTCTTATAGAATTTAAATTATAAGTTCTTATAAAATCTATTTTTATTGTTATAAAATTAATAAAAAAAATTTAAAAGCACCCCACAACTCGAGATCAAATATTTCATATATTTGTATTTTTCAACATTTTATTTTAATTTTTAATTAGGATTAACAACTCTTTTTAAGATTTATTAATTGATATAATGTTTAATATATTCTATTAAATACGTTCACAATGCTCTTGTATTCCTTTTTTTTTATTATTATTATTATAAATTGACTGACTTGGAATTCTATTCGAACTTTGGCTAGTTGGCTAGTAAAAAATACAAAAATAAGGGATTTGAACCCTTTACAGCTTTTCTTTTCACACACACCATTACTAATTGACCATGAATAAACTTGCGATATAATATTAAAATTAATATATTTATACATCTTGAATATTTTTCTATAATTCATCTATTAAATCAACCCACTACCTCGATTGATTTCACAACCTGTTGACCTGAGAACGTGGCTGAATTAGGGCCGTTCTGCCAAATCTGTGACTGGACTGAACGGTAGGCTGTAATTCTATGGGCAGCAGCATCATTGGAAATTTGGAAGAACGTGGTGCAGGCTTTACAGCTTGTCAAGCCTTTCATAATAAATTTATTCCAGGCAAAGTAAAAAACTTTTCTTTACTGATCAACTAGGAGGAGGCTTTTACCTTGCTAAGCTGCACAGTTGCCTTTAATAATTTATGCCATTTGCTTCAAGCAACCTTTTGTTTTTTTTTTTTCTGTCGGGGCAGCCTTGCATTCACCTCTAATAATTGATGCCATTCGCCTAAAGCAACTTTATTATTATTATTTTTGTGTGTGCTGGGGCAGCCAGGATGATGCTCAATGTTTCGTAGATACTTGTCTCATCACAAGATTATCTGCTTAAAAAATCATGATTCTCATTCATTAGCATTTCCGAAGATAAAATCTTTTGAGGATCGAAGTACTTAGCCACTAACAGGTACAGTTTCAGATATCATAGAGCTCAACAGATACAACAATGACAGTTATCGAAGTTGACAGAAAATTTTACAGGAAAAAGATTCTTGACTGATGCAATCCTATGACGTCTATGATCAACCACTAGTTAATAGCAGCTTTGAAAGAAAGCATCCTAGTTGATTCACTTCGGTCACCTTCACTGGACCAAATTAAAAGGCATCGCAACCTCCAGCAGGTCTATGTCCCCACTAGAATGACATATTTTCTGTGATTTTGTACCTGGGCTGTATAAATATACAACTACAGTCACCCTGCAGTGAGAAGGCAGGAGCTGATCAACCACTAATATATAGTGTGTGTCATAAAAGTTCGGTGAAACAGCACTAACAAAGCAAATGGAAGAAGCAAGGAAAAACAAGCTGAGTACCTTTTCTGAAGAAGAAGAAAACGATGATGAGGACGAGAGAATTGAGAAGTTCTTCGCGATAATAAGAAGGCTTAGAGATGCTCGCATGTATTCGAGAACCTGTTTGCGAGAACAGGAGGCATGTAAGATAGCAAAGAAGGCAAAGAAAGCCCACGCACCTGTATGGACTCCAAAGTTTCAACTGGAAGATTTTGAGGAGCCAGGGTTGGAATCCACTCGCATATCTCAACCAAGTTCCTCAAATAAGGAATGTGGAAAGGAGAAGAAAGAAGAACTAGATCTGAACCTTACCTTGTATTGACTGTGGAGGTCAAATACAGTGCATGGGATATGATATGCTTCAGAGTAGTATTTTCAAGATGCATGAAACATGTGATGCAGCAGAGTTAGAGCAGTAGTGTGTGTTGAATAAAAGGTTGCATGTATGTTCAGCTGGGTCGGCTTTAATTTTGCAAATTTTTTTTTTTTTTTGTAATATTGTTGTTTTTACATTGATGAATCTTTCATATTCGAGGTCATCAAGATATTAAAAGATGGATTAGGAGTTTATTTCCACTTTATAGTCATCATCTCAGATTACACTACTAATAAACAATCAAGCATCCAAGCATTGACATATTCTGTGAAATTATGTTCGCGTGCAATGCATTTCTATTATTCTGGCTCAAGAGCAAAAGTCACTCGGTTATGCTATTGCAGCAAAAACCACTTCAAAGTTCAAAAAAAGACATACAAAACTCATTCCAGATATATGAACTCTTAATTCCCTATAAAAGTCAATCAACAATAGTTTGTATCCCAAGCACCTGAGATAAATTTTACTCCTGGATCTAGAGACAAGGTGTGTTTATTACCTGCAGAGGTGTCTGGAGATGTTGGTACATGGGATAGTGGACATGTAAAGTACTTGAAGCCCGTTACTTGAATTGGTTGGAATAATAAACATTTTATATAAAAAAATACTTAAACCAAGTAAAACATGAAACCTTTCTTAGTTAGAATGTTACTGTAAGAATTTAGCATGCTACAAAAGCTGGAAGTTTCTCCCTCAACAAGCTATACTCCAGAACTAACTGTAGAACATCTGCTTTTCAATCCTTTGCGGTTGCTTGTCCGCACTCTATTTCTTGCAAACTTCCATTGATAAATTATTGATTTAGCTGATTGGAGGACAGTGCTTTACGTACTGAGTACTGCAAATGTGAGGAAATAGGCACGGACATTCCATCGTTCCTCCACTGGCACAAAGCCTGGGGACGTGGAGATTGCTCTAAGGTTTGAAGGATGCAACAATGCATCAACATCCGTGACTTTGATAATTAAAGTGTAAAGCTTCTGAAATTGTTTTTCCTTCAATTTTTTCTGCTCTTCTGGAGAAAATGGTATGTATGACTACGTCTCTGGACTTCATTATGGCTTTTATGAGCTCCGGTCAGGATGTTGCTGGTTTATTCATCAGCATTCATATGAAATATAGCTGACATTAGCATCTGAATTCAGGATTGCACCATACCACATCTTTAGGCACCAAAATCTCTGGAGGAGCCTAAGAAATGTTGCCATCTTGATCTTGGCATCAAAAGCCACAGCCAAAGCTGCATCCGTCCAGTAATAAGGTGTAATTACCATTAGTCACTGCAAGAACACAAGCCATCCTTAAAGTGATGGAATCTATTAGTATCCCCCAAAATTATTTCTCTCCCAGTTACTTGAGCTATTAATTTAATTGTTGAATGGCTATCCCCACAGACTCGAAGATTTTTCATCACTCGAATAGGCATCCCTTCTGGCACTTTCAGAAGTCCATATGCAACAGCCAATTTCTCACTGTGATCCCGTAAGCTGTGCACCTTCTCTTCTTCGTCAACATCATGCATCACAAAGCTACCATCAGGACAACATCCAGCTTCCCTTAACAACGCACCTAATTTTCCCAACTTTTTCAATATCATTTCATGCTCAGGATGGCTTGTGCTACCTCCCCCACTGAATATGTGCACTTTCTTGTCCACTTCAATCCAACTACAACCAGGCGATTTTCTCAAATTCTTCGCCCTCATTGTTTTTCTCAATTCTACAACATCTTTCCACCTACTTTGGGACGAATAAAGGTTTGATAGAAGGATGTAAGGCCCAGCATTGTTAGGTTCAAGCTGTAGAAGTTTCTTTGCTGCAATTTCTGCCAAATCCAAATTCTTATGGGTTCTGCATGCACCTAATAAAGCACCCGAAACAATAGCATCTGCTTCCACAGGCATATTTTCAATCAAATTCATTGCCTCATTTAGCTTCCCTGCTCGGCCAAGTAGATCAACCATGCAAGCATAATGTTCAGTTTTTGGATCCACTTGATACTTTGATTTCATTGACTCAAAAATTTCAAGCCCTTCTTTAACCTTCCCAGTGTAACTACATGCTGACAGAACTCCAATAAAGGTAATTTCATCTGGTGCAATGCTTGAAGAGAACATGTCATGGAAAACTTCTAAAGCTTTCTCTCCAAAACCATGCTGCGCATAACCAGCAATAATGGAATTCCACATGACAATATCCTTTGAAGAGAACCTATCAAACACCCTTTTTGCTGTCACAAGATCACCACACTTGATATACATTGTGATCAAAACTGAAGAGACGTATATGTCTATATCGAATTGTGATCTTACCAACTGTGAATGAACCTGTCTACCATGATCAAGACTTGCCAAGCTACCACAAACAGAAAGAACACTTATGACGGATGGGAAACTTGGCCTAACCCCTTCTCTTTGCATCAAACTCAATAAAGCAAGTGCTTCCAATTCAAATCCTTTTCTCTCATAAATCTTAATCATCGTGCTCCATGTCCCGTCATCCTTCTCCCTCATTTGATCAAACACCAACCTCGCTTTCCCCACCTCCCCATCCAGCCCAAACCCCATAATCATCTCATTACAAGCAGCAACCGGTTTCACAGGCATTTCCTTAAAAAGTTCAGCAGCCTCATTAATCCTACCACTCCTCGTATACCCCGTCAACATCGCTGTCCATGTCACCTCATTCTTATCCGGCATCACTTCAAACAACTTCCTAGCCACATCCACCTTACTATTCATTGCGTACCCACTGATCATAGAAGTCCAAGCAACCACATTCCTTTGAGGCATCTCATCAAAAATTTCTCTTGCTTCAATCAACCTTCCTTCTGAACACAATCCACCAATCATATTAGTGCTAGCAACAACATCCTTCACGGGCATCATATCAAAAAGTTGTCTAGCCTCATCGACACGGCCATCTTCAATCAAACCACCTAACATCACAGTCCAAGAAACAACATTCCTTTCCGGCATTCTCCAAAACAACAATTCAGCCTCCTCTATCAATCCCTCTTGCACGTACCCTCTAATCATCGCTGTCCACGAAACCACATTCCTCTCTGGCATTTTATCAAAAACTTTTCTCGCTTCAGAAATCATTCCATTCTGAACGTAACCAGAAACCAATCCATTCCATGAAATCGTATTTATCTCAGGCATTTTATCAAACAGTTTCCGGGCTTCACGCGGCCGTTTGTTTTGAAAGTAACCAGCCATAATTGCATTCCAAGAAGTAACTGTTTTGTCTTGCAAATCATCAAATATCTTTCGAGCTATGCGTATTTGTCCAAGACGTGAAAAATGGGAAATTTGAGATACTGCAGCAAAGGTTGAAGAATAAGTTCTATATGGAATCAAACGGGACAGCATCGAAGAGCAAGGAAGGGAAGTTCCCAGATGGCAAAAATGGTTAAAGTTTCGATTTTGATGGTGCCCAGATGCCAAAAACAGTGGAAGTCAATAAATTTGATGATTAAAATTGACAAAAAGCTTCGAAATAACATGGGGGTCCACAGGACGAAGTGGTGGTCATGACTGCTGATAATTTCTTCCGACCCGACCCGCATGATCTTAATATCACCCAATTCTATAGGGATCTGTTTTTTATTTGGTTTGATAAAGTCGAAACAGATTAGACAAAAAAAATCCGATCCAATTTCACTTACATCGAGTACAAATAAAAATCTCACCCGATTCATCACTCAACCGATACTTGACCCGGTACTTTTACTTTTTTTAAAGAAAAATATAATTATTATAAACCCTATTAAACTAAATTTTTCTAAATAAATTACATAAATTCTTCTCTTAGTTTTTTTCGTATACATAATAATTATTTTTACAATATTATGTTGCAATTCTTGTAAAAATCAATCTAAATTTTTAACTTAACTTTATAATTAAAGTTTAATTTATATTTATAAGTTAGATAGTTGATATATATAAAAATAGATTTTAATTTTCTAATCATGAATATGTGATAATAAAAATGATTAAGATTATCATATTAGTGTATATAATATTTTTATATGAAATACCATGTAAGTACATCATGTAAGTTATATATATATATATATATATATATATATATATATATATATATTTGAATTACATGGTATAAAATCTTTTAACAAATAATAATCAAATAATTAAACACTGCACGCATAATTTCTAAACATTGAATATCTTGAATACTTCATCATACTAATCACTAAGAATTTGTTATTTTTTATAAATCAATCATATATTTTTATGATTTATATATGGTGGTCAGGTTATAACCAATGATCATTTCTTTATTTTTTTTTTGAGGTAAAGTGCATGATTGTTTTTTTTTTTTTCAATTTCAATTCTTATTCTTTTAATTTTCTATTTTATTTTTATTCATTTTATAGAAACTTTGTTTTTATTTTTTAATTTAGTCCTTCGAATATAATTTCTCTTAGGTTTTGTTTTTTATTTTGATACTTATTCTTTTAATTTTTAATTTTTTCATCAGCTTTTTTGTTAAAGGTTTTTTTATTTTCAATTTCATCATTCAATCAAAGTTTTTTTGTTTTATTTTTTCTAATTTGACCCTTATTTTTTTTAATTTTTTTCTTTTGTTAAAGCTGTTTTTTAATTCAATTTAACCTTCCAATTGGTTTTTTTTATCTACTCTTTATTTAATTTTTCTTTTATTTTCACCTTTATTTTTTTCAATCATTTTGTGTAATTGATTTTTTTAACTTGTCTCATGTTTTGACATTTGATTTGTTGGAGATTCAGCTTACTACGATCTTATCGTTTCGTATTTTATTTTTTTATATTGATTTTGTGATTTTCTTCAATTTTTTTTATGAGTTTATCATAATCTCATAACTTAGATCACGAGTTTTACATGTCTTTTTTTAATATAAATTTTTTTAAAAAATATTTTATTTGTGTTTGATTTTTCAATCTCGATCTCATAACTTAGATCACGAGTTTTATATGTCTTTTTTTAATATAAGTTTTATTTTTAAAAATATTTTGTTTGTGTTTGATTTTTCAAGATATTTTTTTTAATTAATCTATAATTTTTTTTAGTTTTATACAAATGAACTTTATTTATCAAAATAAAAAAATATTCATTTTAAAATAATATTTATGATGTGTTTGGCCTTACGTAATATGTTTTTGAATATGTGAATTTATTCAATTAATTTTATTTGTGTTTATTTTTTAAGTTACAGGCTTTTTAAGGAGTGAATTTATCTTTTATCGATTTAAATAAATAAGTTCAATAAATATAATCGGGCGAATATCTTATTTTATATGATTGAATATTTTGACCTATATTCGTCTCTTAATTTCTCAATTTTTTTGGTTATTGTTAATGATTTTTTTTTCTGTTTATTTACATAGATTATTATCAATTTATTTAATTAGATACTTGCATATATTTTTTGATTTACACTTTAAATTTTTTATGTAAAAAAACACATCAAAATAGATTATACATTTGATAATTTTTTGAAAAAAAACTTATAACCCGGAGCGTGGTTTAGATATTATGTGTGTGTGTAATTTTTTCATTAATAATCTCTGTTCATTTTAAAAAAATCTTGTGGAAAAGTTGGGATTGTTTAATGTCTCAAGATAAAAAAAAAATATACAAAAATAATAGAAACATGTTTAACAAGAAAAACAAATATAGATATAAAATAAATCTAGCTTGCGTATCTAACTTGATAATAGTTTTTAAATGAATTTTTATTATTTTAAAATAAAAGACAGAGAAGCCGTCTCTTCGATGTCAACACGGCAACTAAAAGCTACACATGAGATGATAAGTCATCATTACTCATTTTCTTGCCATGGTAAACAATATCATGTCAAAAATCATGTTCACATCCACCAAATATATTGCCTTGAAAAAATATTTGTAATCACAGATTCCTTTTTGCTTATTCTCTGAACTGTCGGTGCTTCAACACCCTCCTACACAACTTGTTTTCCTTATCTCATCTTTTTATAAGCATCCTAATGATCCTGCATGTTTACTACGGCTAGTGCTGCCCATCCAGTTTCTTTAAGAATTATGGCAGAAGATTAGCCAAAAGTACCATTGTTTTTCATTATTTTCAAGAATTGCTGTGTACTTCACCAGGAGGATAGAGAGATTGCATGGGAATTACTCGTGGTTCTTGGAGAAGATTCAAGATAGGAAATATATGAGAGAACAGAGCTAATCCTCCCGACTCCTTATTAGAAGGCCAATAGCCAGTTTTTCATGTTGGCATGCTTACAATTACAACCCTCTTTCGACAAAAGTGAAATCTTCTCTATCACAGGCTGCACCATACTTTTGTTTGGTGCTATTGTCCAAGGAATTAAAACTATAGAGAAAATAGCTTATATGGAGATACCATCCTTCTTGGATGCTGCTCAATTGCGGCAGAAGAAATCAAATGGAATGCTCGGTGAAGAGTGAGCCATTGACAGCACTTTGGAGGCTATGATCGAATTAGCTGCTTCAGTGTAATGGATTCCATCCCAATTTACATATCGGGATCCTTCGTCGCAGACCTGATAGCCAGGTTGACTGCATGTTACTCTTATATCATAGTTGTAGGGAGGTCCTCCAGAACCGCAACATGCCATCAATGGACTCGAAAAACCTGCATTGCCAAATGATTGATCAGAACAATACATTTAGTTCAAAAACCTGCATAACTATTATTTCATTTTATGGAAACTCTAGTTCTAATATGAAATTGCATGAATTAGCAGTTCAAGCATTTGATCGAGCAGTTAAACTATGGATCAATATATGCCTGCATTGTATCTTTTATAGATTCGCAAGCAAACGGTAAGGGGTTTGGAATCCGAATACATGAGGAATAGTATATGCGTGCTTCATGTCTCTTCTTGTTTCACAGTCAGCATAATAGCAAAAAACAAGCAGAAAGTTTTTAAAAAAGGAGAAAGAAAAAAATTCACTGCGATGCAATTAGAAGGTTTTTCTTACCATATTTGGAGGAGTTGGCAATGAGATCGTATTTGATTGAGTAGATATCTACATAGACTATAGTTGCTCCGGACAATTGAGACCTCATCCTTTCACATAATCGACGCAGTCCTTCATTGAACAATCCTGCTGCCCTGTTGTAATCTGAAATACATCCAATTGGATCCAGATCCTTCTTCTGAACTAGTGAAAGTTTTTGAGGGAGACAGCCTAGCGGTCCAGTGTTATGTATCCAAAATTTTCTGCCTCCTTGATTGTATAAAACCTATTCAATATATTCTTAGTCAATAAACCAATACATGGGGGCGTAGTTACCAAGCTTTCTCAGATTGCTAAACTCACCTTCACAGCATTTTCAATCTCTAAAATGACAGAGGGAATCCTTTTGGTTACTTGTGCATAAGACATATTTTTGGAGAATGAATCAGCAATGTCATTTTGACCAATGTCAATAATGTAAAGTGCATTTCGGAGCCCTTCATCGGTGATGAAATTTCCAAAACCTGAAGGCCAATTCAATAGTATAAGTTGCAGATTGCCTGAACACTTCATAAGCTGAAAATACATTATCTTCCACCATGATTTCATTATTACTAAAGTATCTTCCAGGTCGATATGAGCACATCAAAGGCTAGGCCTTATGCTTCTGGAAGCCTAATAACAACCATTTATATATTGATCATAGGAAACTGTAAGCTTCATGATTAGACACGATAAGAATTCAGGAATGACGAACCACAGACATCAGATCATACATAAAGAAGTTATTGGCAATTCAATCTTGCCGCCCATCAATTAAAATTGAAGGTCCATAGCCAGGACTCACACAATCATTTGATCTCATTGCCTACAGTGTTGAATTCCCAGTTCACCACAACCATGAAATCCCCATTAATTTCAAATGTCAAAACTATCTCATATCTTGAATTTGGTAGAGTCATCAAAAGCTATTAAAAGCAGAAAACTGACATATAATTCTTTGACGAGTAGGAGAAAATTAAACAATACCAGCAGTGACAAGTTCAAGAGTGCGAGCTTTGAAATGAAGGAACTGCATTAGTTGAATGTTCAACGAGAAGGGTACATATTTAGGGAGAGTAGAAGAGCCGACAACTGCAAAGTTGGCACCATTTGTGAACCCGGACCCCCCCAATGAGTCCAGGTATGGGCTTAGAAAGCTAGCATTCAAGCTTTGACCTGCATTAAAAAAATAAAATACAATAAAGGTTAATTAACACTTTGGTCCATGCAACAGTTAACCTGTCAGAATGGGCAAATGGGCACTGGGAATTAGATCATTTTATGCTCTACTGATGTGCAAGTGAGATTTGAATCTTGAGACAATACCAGGTCGCTTTACCAATGTGCTTGCAAAGACAACTGTGTTATGGCTAATTAAGCTATGGTCACTCACTAAACTAGGCTTTTAGAGCTTAAGCGTACATTAATTCCTTATTGATTCAAGTACAAGACTTGATCTAAGGATATGCTGCCATTCATTAAGTGTTCACATTTCACAGTCTGCGATAAGTTCATGCTTATTCACATTGATTTGTTAAAAGTGAAAGGTAAATAAGACTGTAAAAGATACCAGCCAAAATAGCTGAATTCAAGGGCAAATCCAGCCAAAATGTATAATTTCAAGACAGGTACATGCATTTCTGGGGCCTTATAGTACTGTGACAACTGACAAACAGAGAAATTTGTGGATGACATCAACTAGAGACAGGGAAAATTAAATCTTTGGACCCCACTTTATCAAATCAAATCTAATAACAACAGCACTACACATGATCAAAATCACGACTTGAACCCATGATCAAGGAAGGCCATTTGATATTCATACTTTGATCAATAAAAAGAAGAAAAAAGAAAAGTGGGGGGTGTGAGGCACTTACAAAGGAAGTCAATCAGGAGCCTTCCATCAGATAATCTACCAGTTGATCTATGAAAGAATGTACGGCCATTAGGGAGATTGACAGGGAAACCAAGTCCAGCAACTAGTCCTCCAGTGTCAGAGTTAGAGTCTCCAAAGTTGAAGATAATTGGTGGGTTCTTGCACTGAGAAGCAACTGAAGTGAAAAACAATGGAAGAAGAAGAAGAAGAAAGTGGGAGAGAGGTTGAGAGAGAAGTGGAGAGTGAGAGATCATAGCTAGTGAAGTAAGAAAGGAGCACAAAGTGAAAACGAAAGCGGCCTTTAAACTCTTTGGATTCTTTACTATTTAAAGGAGGGAGAGTGAGGTCACCTTTTGTATGGTGTTGATTCTTTCTGTAAAAGTATTTATTTAGTCCCTATATCTTGAGCACAAATACAGCATAGTCCTCAGTGTTTGATAACTCTATAGATCAATGCTTTGACTCTTTGTTGACCATTTTATTAAAATACCTTGGGTTTTCTCTAAGCCCATGGGTGTTTCTCTGAGAACTTCGATTGTCAAAGGGTGTTTTGAAATTTAGGAAAAAACCAACGAACTTTTTGATAAAACAAGGTCACGGGTCGATCAAAATTTAGAGCTTAGGTTATGGGCTATCAAGTACGAAGGACTAACTTGTAATTACAATTAACAAGGGATTGAATGGTAATTTGCTCGACAAAATGCTATCCTTGTCACAATCTAATGTTCTTTCAGTATTTTTGTTTTATTAGGAAAACAATGATCGAAACCATAAAAGTAGGAGTAACATATTTTACGCAAAGTAAAT
>Ga0325401_1003169_pt1 | contig 14950 bp, 10 predicted proteins | sample PopdelMetagenome_FD_205666 | JGI IMG/M metagenome (GOLD analysis project Ga0325401, IMG submission 205666) | Populus deltoides microbial communities from Bellville, Georgia, United States - Xylem-PdKOR-R2 | ecosystem: Host-associated > Plants > Phyllosphere > Stem > Wood/Secondary xylem | place...
CTGTTTACATTTAAGTACTTCAATAACTATTTTCCTAAAAAAGGAAAAATAGCCTTGCATGAAATCTTCAAGCTTTGACTTAGAGGAGCTAAATTGCTGAAATAAAAACTTGGATATCGGTTTAGATACTTCGGAACGTAATTTGGACTCGTTTCTTCACGAAACCTGTTTGCTAGCAGAATTCAGATGTCATCTTTGAAAAATCATATCTCCCTCATATGACATCGGTTTTGGCTGAAATTTGGAGCGTTTATAGAAATTTGAGTCATGAATCCAAAAAAAGTGTGTTTGCATCAATTGGACTTCTGTAGCTCCAGATATTCAAGTTGGAATAGCCGAAGGTCAACATTGGCAGATTGCGAGATTTGACTTTGAAGGCTGCGATTTCCATGCTCTTCCTTATTTTATTTTCTTGCCTTAGATGTACAGAAAGGTATGGATGTTTGCTTTTTAATGCCACTGGAATCACTTCATTTCAACCTCTAGAGCTCACGCTCTGCACAAAACATCGACTGAAGGTCAAATCTGCCAATTATCTCTAATTTACTCCTTTTTGCATCTTTCATCCAAAAGTGCCTTCAAAACATAAAACAAAGAATATCAAGGCATTTTATATATAAAACATAGGCAAAACACTAGTTAAATGTGGGTGAAACTATTGAATAATATGGTTGCATCAACCATCATGACCAACTTGTGACAGCCCCCTACAACAACAACAACTTTTCCTTACACCAGCCACTCTTCGCAAGACTGCACCCGCTGTGAACAACGCACAAATCAACAACCTACATTCCTGCTCCCCAACAATAAGCTTCCTCTTTGCGGACTAGCACTACGCGTCTTCTCCAGCTCCAGCAGGAGTCAGCAAACATCCAACAAAGAACACTGTGCACCTTTTCCAGCTCCAATAGCAGTACAACAACAACTGTGACCAACTCGAATTGGCTCCTAAGATTTATAATTGCCTAAAAAGGTCCAATAAACATACATTGTGGGACCTTTTGAAGAACAGTAAAGAAGACCTTCTGAAAATTGAATCTCTCTTTTACACAAACCTCTAGGATCACTAGTAGGGATGCCCTTACGTTAGGTCTCCATCTTCAGCAACAACTACACCAAAACCAGAGCTCTCCAGAGGAGAACCACAATAGAGGAGAAAGGAGGAAAACAAACGAAAAGTGAGAGAACCAGTGGACAAACAAAGGAAACCAGAGAACAAAACAGGAGAAACAACACGGGCACGAAGCAGAAGACTAGGGAACGAACAAGGACTAACCACACAGGAAATGAATGAAACAAAGAGAAAACTAGGGACATGTACAGGATGAACTGAGAGGAGGGAATACCAGAGGAAAGCAAGAAAACACATAGGAGGAGAGAACAACTGGTTGCCACACCTTCATCATCGGCTTCATGCCTTCATCCAGACCAAGTAAGCTTCTTGCCCCATCCATTTATAATTGCATGGGTCCTATGCGAAGGTAATTTTAATTACCTTCACACTGTGCACGGCCTGGGCCGAGTCACTGGTGTGGATCGGTGACCAGGCTAGGCCAGCTGGGTCCAGCCTAATTTTAAAAAAATGAAAGGTAAAAAAAAATAGTTTCCCTTTCTTTTAATTCAAATTTTGCAGATTGATTTATTGATGTTAGAGTCAGGAATACCGTAGGTTTTGGGTTTGCAATATTTACCAATGCTAGAGTTGGAAATATTCTTAGACGAATATTCACTGACGCTAGAGTCAGGAATATTATAGGAAGACTATAAGAGCGGAACAAAAACAAACCTTTAGTAATTTAAAACAAAACTAGCAATGCAGCTTGCCTTAGACAGGATGTTTAAGGGATGATAATATCTTTCCTTTTACGTAACCAGTCTCGTACCATATAATCTTTGTTGACCAGTTAAGGTTCCTAGTAACCATAATACTAGGTGATGACTCCTTGAACTAGACCTTTTTCCCCAGAGAATAAGATGCCAGATATCTATTCTTTTTCCATCCATTAGAATTATTTTTAAGGTTGCCACGATGTCCGGGTGTGACATGGACTGTGGTACTTTGGGCCAGCTTGCCCGTACGTTTAAAATAACCATAAACTTGGATATTTTATTCTTGACTTTAACATTATAGTACTAGGAAGTTATACATTAATAAACTTCATTTCTGACTACCATGATCAAACAAGATTCTTCTAAGAAATCTAGATTGGCCCTACGGCTTTGTTCATTGCCTTATGAGGTATAATGGATAACTCGATGATTTGGGCACCCAATCTCAACTGATATTATTGCCTCAATTTCATAGGTGAGGAGAAATAGAGTTTCTCTAGTAAATGTCTTATAAGTAGTCCTATAGGCCCATAAAATCTTATTGAGCAGTTCTACCCAATCTGACTTGGCTTTTGTTATCTTATTCTTAAGTCCATTTAGCAGGACCTTGTTAGTGAGTTCAGTTTGACTATTTAGCTGGGGATGAGATACTGAAGATAATAGATGGTCAATATGAAGCCTTTGACATTGCTTTTTCATCTTGCAACTATTAAACCATGTCGTATTATCAATGATCAAGATTTTGGAAATTCCAAATCTACAAATGATTTTCTTTTATAAGAAAGAGATAACCTTGTTAATGGTGATATTTATTGAAGCTTCTACTTCCACCCATTTGGTGAAGTAATCCGCAACTACCAAAATGAATTATCTATTCTCCCTTTGGCCTTTAAGAAAGGACCTAATATGTTCATCCCCCACTAGGCGAAAGGCCATGAGGAAGATATGTTGTTATCTATGTAGAGGATTATTTAGAGACCGATGTAAACTTCTGACATTGATCACATCTTTTCACCAAGTTAACAATATCTCTTAGAATGGTTAATCATTAGAATCTTGCCCTGATGACTTGAGTAGTAAAAGCTCTAGAACTAGTGTGCAAACTAGTTTACAATAGTGTCGAATGACAAATATTCAACTAGTTCATTCGTACTTATCGAATACATAACACCTTTCAAAATATATGAACCCATGAAACGGGCTTTCCTACGCACCTTAGTTGTGTGTTGTCCCTATTACAAAAAAAACATGGATACAATAATTGTGAATAATCTAAACATGATAATAAACAACTAGAAGAACGTTATCGCTACTTTTCATTATCAACTAGAATAAGTATATTCCTTCTTTTACTTCTCATATGCATTGTACATCCTTTTTTTTGTTTTTTTTTTTTTATCAAATGTAAGAATATATTAAGATCAAAAAGTAACCATGCCACAGAAGCAACAAAACAAAATATATACAGATAAGAGGGTAACAAATACCCAAAACCAAAATAAAACTAGGAACAAGCTTCGGGGTAAGTATCGTAAATAAACAAGCCATAAGGCGAACAAAAGCTAGACTGAGCTAGGAAGAAGATCCCAAGAGCACAATTCCAGCAAGAAGACAGCAACACGACAAGGGAGACGAAGAGCCCATCTATGCCATGAAGAGATCAAGACATATAGCCAGAAACTAAGCCGAGCCAATACAAGGCTCAATAGCTCTCCAAGCCAAGCAGGACAAAGGAACAGAGGCACAAGCCCAAGGACAACAACTCATCCGTGCATAATAAGAAGCCATGCAGACATAGCTCAGCCATGCAGAGAAAACACCAGCCATTCATGCAGAGACACAACACCATTGTAAACTATGATGCATTGTACATCCTTATTATTTCGTTAAGTGTATTATTCTTGCTCATATGCCCAAACATCTTTATAGGAGTTGTGGGGCCGAAGTTTAATCATCGGTCGGGGTTAATTACTTCACTTTAACCCGATCATCCACCTTGGATACATTTAGCCATAGCTAATCACAACATTCAAATTCGACCATCCGTCTCAGATGCCATTGACAAAAACTAATCACAAAATCAAACCCATCATCTTTTACGAATACTATTAGCCTAAGTTAGTCATCATAATCAATTCGGCCATCCATCTAGGATGCCATTAACCAAAGCTAAATGTCATATTCGAACCCGGCCATCCCTAATGCCATTAGTTAAAGCTAAACGTAATATTCAACCCAACCATCCCTATAGGATGCAATTTGCTGAGACTAATCGTCAACGCAACCTGGATATCCATCTAGGATGTTATTGGTCGAATTTAATCATCAATTCATCCCGTCCATCCCCTTAGAATGTCATTAGCCAAAACTAATCATCAAACACAACCCGATCATCCATCTCGGATGCCATTAGCCAAAGCTAATCATCAATCATAACTCGATCATCCATTTAGGATGCCATTAACCGAGCTAATAATTGAACTCAACCTGGTCATCCATCTCGGATGCCATTAGTTAAAGCTAATCATTAAACACAACCCGATCATCCATTTTGCATGCCATTAGCTGCAACTAATCATCAACTTAATCAACATTTCATAATTGGTTTAACATTCATCAACAAGTTAATTTCATCAATAACTCAAACTACATTTCATAATCGGTCCACCATTCATCAACAACTCAATTAACATTTCATAACCGGTTTAATATTCGTCAACAACTCGAACAACATTTCATAATCGGTCTACCATTTATCAACAACTCAAACTACATTTCATAATTGGTCCACCATTCATCAACAACTCAATTAACATTTCATAATTGGTTAAATATTCGTCAAAAACTCAATATCATTAACAACTCAATAAGCATTTCATAGTTGTTTAAACATTCATCACAACGTAATAATATATCATCCTCAAATAAGTTATTTCAAAACATTCACATTATACAAGAAAAAGGTGGAAACCACCTACCTGTTCCTTTTGTGGGGTGTCATTGCCTAGTCGTAGGTCCAATCTCGGTCACATCACCTAAACACATCAATGATCACAAATCAGCACATTTACAATCGGTAATCACATAAGTCATCACCATACATATTTCAAGACTACCCATATTCACAATCATGTGTTCCACATATTACACAAGCGTACAATGAAATCATTACAAGCATTTAAGTCAATTCTGTTATGGAGGTTTGCTGCAGAACATCGACAGCGAAAGCTGGTTCGCTGGTGGTATAAAATTTAGCAACGAAAACTGATTCCCTGCTGACACAGGATTCGATAGCGAAAACTGATTCGCTGGTGGCATATAATTCAACAGCGAAATTTAATTCGCTGGTGCCACTTAAATCGGCAGTGAAAATTGATTCGCTGGTGACATAGAAATCAACAACGTACTTAGTCTACTGCTTATTTAGAAATTGTTGATGAACACTGAGTCGCTGTCAACCCTAAAATCGTCAACGTAACACATTTCTACGGCTGATGCTGGAATCGTTAGTGCACATAGCCTATTACTGTCTCAAGAATCGTCAACAAAAACTGAGTCGCTGCCGACCTAGAAATCATCAACGAAACCCATGTCTATGGCTGATGCTAAGGTTGTTAAACTCGCGAGTTGACTCGTAAAATCAAATGATTTTTCGAGTCAATCTATGCTTAGTGTGCAAAATCGCTCTAGTAAAAAATTGATAAAATCGAATTAAAATTGGTAAAATCGCAATTTTAGAATCGGTTTTATGATTTCAAAAAAAAAATAAAAATATATTGGTATACTGCAGTATTCTAGCCCTCCACATCAACATTAGTCAATAGTTACACACCACATATAACATGTAACACCCCATACTTTCATATGCATTTATAGTTATTTTCCTATGATTTGGTACGTAAAAATACAAGTAATGTTTTTTTATATACAGTTCTCATACAAAAATCTACCAAAATTTCCACCAAAATTTTGGCATAGTCTCCCCTATACCAGGAGGTCCCAAGTTATCGACATATACCCTGTTTACACTTCTAATATCTCACATCTCATAACTCAATTACGACCTAATCGTCCTAGGTCTCAATCCCATAAACATCATCATCATCACAACTATAATATTTATAACATACATTGAACAACAAATATCGTTAGAGAGGAATAAATGAGATAAACACGCATACATGGAGCATGATTATATGAATTTCAGAGTTAAGTTCATCTATTCAAGTTTAAACATCAATTATATAAATTAAGTTATATATATGTTTTAATATTTCAAAATACAAGGATATACTCTCTAGAACTAGATAACAAAAAGTGAACAAAAACTAAGATCTACTCCTGTTATGCATGCGATAGTCCTGAAACAAAATATATATTATTGAAACATGAATATCATAATAAGTATAGTAACATAAATATCCAACAATTTAAAAAGGCAAACATGTATTCATATTCTATTTACTTCTCCATTTTTGTTTCCATTGGAACTCTTTCTCATTCAACTACTAAAACAATTTCATGTTCCATTTTCAACTTCCATTCAAGATTCTATAAGATCAGCCACAATTATTTCTGCCTAACTCATTGCCATTACCAATTTCACTAGTATCCTCTAAACCCTTTTATAAAACATATACATTAATCCTCTAAACCCTAGGGGTAATTTTATCATTTGTACATAAACCCCTAACCTTTTGTTATTTGAACATTGACCCATCTTGGTCTTACGTATTTATTTTGTCCCAACATTTTTCTTTCTAACAATTTAGCATTATATTCAACCTTTCATTTCATTAATTTCTCTATTTTTATCTTGATTTAGGTTTCTTTAATTTAATTTAACCCATTTTACTATCGGTTAAATTTCTCATATTTTAATAACCTAGAAAAATTATAATCAAGGGTTTACACAACATTTATCGTAATCTCATTCTCTCAGTCTCGGGCTCTTTCAACAATTAACCAGCCATCGTGAGATTGACGACTTCCTCTTCATCAACAACACTCTCCTTTTTTGTCCCATCATTAACGGCTTTTCTAAGTAATGCAAGTTGTCAAGTTTTACTCATCTGAAGTAATCAACATCATATTCACCTGCTTCTGCTTCTTAATTGAAACAGGAAATAAGGGAACTGCGAGCTTTGGGTATGGAGAGCAACATTATTGGTTACACCTCGAGTACTGCTAAAGCTCTTAATCAATAACAAACTCTCAAGGAAACAGGTCCAAATGGCTAGTTTCAAAAGCCTATGACTTTTGAGATAATAACTCCATTTCTTTCTAACCTCACAAACAATAACTGATCTAGATTATCATGAAAAGAGATCTGCCAGTCGATCCATGAGCTTTATGCATTTACTTTTTTTGTTGTTATCTAAGCTTTTATGCATCATAGTTGTTTTTATCTATGGAATAATTCAACATTCTACTTAGTTTGTCCTCATCAAAATTTATTAGTTATTTTATGTCTTTTCCATAGGAAAGAAAAATTATCATAAATGCTTGAAGAAAAAATAGGTTTTGTTGTTGCAATGTCAAAAAGTTTACATTCTGTGTATAATAAGGACTCAGAGACCATATTCCACAATCTTGGTTTAGGCCTTTTGGAAACTTGTTGATGATTTTTTTAGGAAAAGGTGGAGATCTAATAAAAGTTAAATTCTGGTTGAAGTTTGAGAACAACAAGACACTTAAATATGTGGAATGTAAATTATGAGAGAATAAAGAGTGTAAAAATAGAGAAGCAATGTAATTTTTTCTATTTCAAATCATCAAGCAAAACTTAAATCTGCAGAAGATTTAATTGTTAGTTAATGAAAATTTATGGACATGAGTAATTGTATTGTATTTTTAAGTTATTTAAACCATGTATTTATTTTTATTTGAACTATATATTTTTAAGTGCTTGAACTATTTATGAATTTTTATTTGAATAATTTATTTTAAGGTGTTTGAATTATATATGGGAAAAAAATTTGCTTATGATTTTGCGATCCGAGTTTATATTACATTTTTCGTGTTATGTCAAAAATGTGTTTTTGACAACCTTAGCTGACACTGAAATCATCAGTGCACATGTCCTATTGTCAATACAGAAATCATTGATGAAGATTGAGTCGCTGTCGACTCAGAAATGGTTAATGCAATATGTGTCGCTACCGATTCAGAAATCGACAGCGACAATCAAGTCATTTCTGTTTTAATCTTTCCATCATTTAAGCGTAAGGTTTACACTAGAATTTCCCCTTATCTTATAACACTCCCAAACTGAATTGAACATAAACTGTAATCAATTGCATTCAAAGTTTTATCACAAGACCATCAACAGTGCATAGCCAATTCACGACATACATATCCTTATTCTTGGCCGAAGCATTTTTGCCTCTTTCTTTCAATCTTTTAAATGCATTTCATCAAGTCTAACACAATAATATTCCCAACAATGTGTAATGGCCATATATATAACCATTTAATTATTAAATGAACAAGCTCATCATTTACACACACAAATTCAAGGTGTTAACATGGTGTGGTTTTAGTTTCAGTTTTCACATGCTTCTAAGATTCAAATGACTATACAAGTACATACACCTTTCTAACACAAGTTTTTCTATCATATATGCAAGAATCAAGACAATAACGCCATCATGCATTTTGTTTTAGTTCAAGTATGTCCTTAAGAGTTCAACAAGGTCATAATTTTTGCATTATTTATCTCATTTCACTTTTCATTCAAGTTCATCAATCATTCATGGGCAGTCAAGACATTAACATCAATACAAATTCTGCCTTAGTTCACCAATTTGGTTGGCCCTCTTCATAGGTTTACACACTGAAAATCACTCATACTCACTCAGATTTCTTTTGTAAGGGTTTGCACACGAGTTTTTATATTCAACATTCTACCTAGATCTTCCATTTAATTATTTTTGAAACTATGAGTGCATGAACACTAATCCTACTATATTGGGGGTTTCATCCCCTCCTTGTTCTGAAATTGTGAGGTAGCAACTAGCCAAGAAAAAATACTTCTCTTACCTCACATTTTCAGCAACTTTAGAGTAGGTTTTGGTTGTATGGTTCTTTCCTTAATCTTTGTTTTCTCCTCTTCTTCTTCTGCTGTACAACGGGTCTATTACACTCCCTCTCCTCTCATGGTTTTAATCATCAACCTATCTCTCAAGCATTCTTTTTCTTAAACACTCAAGGCAGGGGACATGCAGCTGGTGTAGGGGGTCTTCTTCTTGGAGAGGGTGGTTGTTGTTGCAGTCAAAGCTGCTAGCCAGTTATGGGGAAGGCGTCTAGACTCCTTCTTCTTCCATGGATTCAACCACCACTATTATCTTAGTCTCCTTTCTTCTCCAACGTTCAAAGATGGTGCATGCAGCTAAGTTGTAGGGTTTTGCTTTGGGAAAGAGGGAGATTGTTGTTGGCCGCCCATTTAGGGAAGAGGAAGGGTTGCCCTTTCTCTCTCTCTCGTTGTATTTATACCCCCTCTTAAATGAGAGGGGTGGTGTTTAAGTGCTGGATATCTTTGGTTCATATCTCTCTTTTGAGTTATCCTACATTGGTTTCTATTCCAATTCTCCCTTAGGATAGGCCGACCCTTTTCCTTCAGGATTTTCTCTAAGGCTAGCCGATTTATATCCTTCAATTCTTTCTAATATTGGTCAGCCGAAGACTAATTTTTTTTCAGGTTTTACAAAATACATGGATTTGTCAGCATACATAGCCAGCGTTGACTCAAAAATCAACAACAAAAATTGTGCTGCTACCAACTCAAAAATCGGTAACGAAAATTGTGTCGCTGTCAACTTAGAAATCGGCAACGAAAATTGAATTGATGCCAATTCAAAAATTGGCAATGAAAATTATGTCACTGCCGATTTAGAAATCAGCGGTGGAGTCATTTCTAGCTTTTCCTTTTTTTAGGGTGTTTACATAGAATACGATGAATTGAAACTTCTTTTCCTTTTTCTTTCTTAGAGAGCTGAATTTGGACTTTCTGTAAGTACCTCACCAAAGTGGGGTCTCTAGTCTCAAATTCCCCTGGAAATTATCCCACTACCAGTTGGGAGTCACTATGAACATGGAGAGGGAAAGCCTTCAAGGCTTCTACTAGGCCCAAACCTGCTAGGAGAGCTTCATAGTCTGATACATTGTTGGTGGATGAAAATTCAAAATGAATCATATATTTAAAAACTTGTCAATACTTATAAGCACCACCCCAACATCACTTTGTTTAGAATTAGAAGATCCATCAACATATAATTTTCAAGGTGGGATCAATTGTATGGATTCTAAGGGGATCAGCTGCTCAGCTATTAGCATAGGTTTGATGTGGACATTATTCTTAAAATAATATTTAGCTATGAAATCTGCTAAGGCTTTCCCCTTAATAGATGTTAATGGCTGGTATATAAGTCTATATTCTCTTAACTCAATCACCCACCTTACTAGCCATTCAGAATGTCTGGCTTGTGAAGAATCTATCATAGAGGCTAATTTGTCAATACTATGACTTGACAAGCTTAGAAGTATGGTTTTAGTTTCCTAAAGGCACTCACTAGAGCTAGGTTTATTTTTTCCACTTTCAAATATCTTATCTTAGCATCTTTGAGAGTTTGGCTAGAATAGAAGACTAGGCATTATACACCCTCTTCTTCTCTACCTGATCAAAAACCCCAAGGTAGAGGGACAAACTCTCACGTTCTCATGGTTATGACAAGATCTTGAGAGAGGAAAGATATGGCTTGCACTTTTCAAAAGCTTTTTGATATTCTGGTGTCCACTCAAAGTTAGTGATATTCTTCAAAATCTTAAAGAATGGCAGGCTACGTTCCCCTAGCCTATATATAAATTTGTTGAGGGTGGCTAGTCTTTCAGTGAGACATTGGACCTTCTTAACTTTCAAAAGGGGAGTCATACCTAATATCGCTCGAATCTTTTCAAGGTTGGGTTTTATGCTCTTACTACTCACTCAGAAACCTAAAACTTTTCCTTTTTTGATAGCAAACACACATCTAGAAGGGTTAAGCTTCATCTAACATCTGTCTAAAATAGAAAAAACCTTTTCCAGGTCATTGAGATGCTATTTGGTCATGAGAACATCTTTATGTTGGCAGACCCCAGTTACCTTGATTGTTGTCTATGACTATCCAGATTGTGAGGGTTACATTTCATCTACCATTTGGATGCAAGTATTGCGATGTTATTTTGCAATTATATGCATTTATATTGTGTAATTGTAACTTTAAAAAATATAATTAAACTGACATAATTTAATGTTAGGTGGTGTGATGGTAGAGTATTTGAAAATAATCCAATACATGTGTTGGTATTTTATCGAAGCGAGCTAGACAGACAACATGCTATCCAAATATTTTATTAATCATTTGTTTAATAAAAATCATTACACTTCACTAGATTATTTTTGTTTAATATTTTTAAAACTTATTTTCTACCTGTCATGTCAACGCCTTACTCAGATGACAAATTAGTATTTGCTCCAGCAGTTTGAACTAGCGGAATGGACATATGGACACTAGTGGTCCCAGTGATATTTTTTTAGATGGCCGATCTACATTACCCAGACTGGGTAATGTGACAATTCAGTTATAGACAACACATTCTAGTCGACATCGACACGAGTGATGCATTACACGCCATAACCCGTCGGGGTAAAAATTATGATTACGACTGGTTAAGCCAACATGAAGCTTATGAAATATTTACAGAGATGCATCCCGTGATTACAAATATTTACAGAGATGCGACCTAGTATCACATATTAGGTTATTACTCCACATCCTGAGCAGGTTCCACCACCTAAATACATGCAATATGAACAACATACACAACGAATTTAAAATCTCGTAAGTAATCAAATCTTTTCTTAATTATGAAATGTTAAATGTTGAGTTCTTTGTATTGATATTTTAATTTAACTTTAATGTTTTATTAATATTAAGTTGGTTTCATGTTATGGAAGGGTCGAGAGGTTGCATCTTATTTTCATAATACTGATGAAGAAGACAAAGTTCACATTGTTGCGTCCCAATGGTTAAATTATTATTGTACTAGACTTGATAGCTTTGGAGAGTGGTTAACTTATAATGATTTCGTGACATATGACAAGGCCATTTAGGTAGGTGTAAGAGCCGGATCCAGTCGTGCTACTGATGAGTTTGGATCATCTAGTAGACGACGTAGACGTAGATAAATAAATGCTTTATATTTCTATATTTTGGGATTCCTTAAATATTAGATAGGATGACTTATTTTTTATTCATTTAAATTGTAGATATGCTTTTTTTTGGTATTCCTGGGGATGCTTATGGTTATGAAATATGAAAATTTGTTGAGTTTAGTTAGAATATGTTGATTAAGGTTATTGTGGTTTTTTAATGTCTTTTAAGCGAGATGAATTTTGTGTATAGTTCATATATAGGAGAAACTCTGTCCAAATTTTGTTAAAACTAGCTTACGTGATCTACGCTCCATCGCGAGTCAAAATTTTTATTTTTCATAAAAAAATATATATGCAGGTTTTTTTCAATGCATTTTTGTAGTTCAAAAAATATAATAAATCAAAAAGTTTATGCACACATATAATCAAATAAACTAAGAGTTATGTGCACTAATAAATAAATAAATAATCATTAATGACACCTATAAAAACAAAAATTGAAAAACTAAGAGACAAATATAGACCAACATATTTAATCTTAAAAAATAGGACATTAAATTGATTGAATAAAATAAAATAATAATAATAATAATAATAATATGTAAGGCTACACGTATTAAAAATGTCGTTTGAAAATAATTTTTTTTTTCAAAAACATAGTTTATCCATATAAAAGACAAAATCAAAATCATAGATGAACTAGAAAAACCTCTCCAAAAATTAAGCACATAACAAAAAAATCAATATTATTTAAAAGAGGCCCTTTGAACAAAATAAAAGAGAGGAGGTTTTGTTTATTTTTTCAGTTTTTAGTTTTTTAACCAATCACGCCACTTTATCTCTTTACAATTTAATTATTTAAAATTATATTTTCATGGTAACTATGTCAAATCCAAGCGTCTTGGGTCAGACAACTATGCTAGACCCAAGCACCATGAGTCTGGCAACCATGCTAGCAACAGGCGACCCATCGCCTACCGAGGTAGACGACACGTCACCTGTTTTGCCCAGATTTCGGTCACTGTGGCGACCAGAAAATCAGGGCCATTGTTCTTTTGACCCAAAAACATGTTTTGCAACCTGGTTTTGACCCAAAACACCCTAGAAACCATGACAAACTCATTCATGACCTTAAAAAACTCAAAAAACCGCCCTAAAAACTGAACTCAACTCGAAATCAAAAATCAACTCGAGCTCACATCTGTTTTTTCACGAACTTTTAAGATACGAAAACACATAATATGAACTCCCCAAATTAAATGAATAATTTGTCACAAAAATCTTTTATTTTGGTGGCCTAAATCGGTGCCAACGGTAAGTTTCTCTCTCTGTCACCAGAATTCGACGATCCCTCTCTCTCCTCTCCTCTCTCAACTAGGAACAAAAAAATAACAAACATAAACCTCTATACCAAAATGGAATTGGAACAATCTCAAGGGACCGCAATTGTATAATTTGCGTAATTGTTTAAGTTGGAGGACCAAAGTGAATTTTTTTAAACTTATGGTACATCACCTATGTTTGCTACGTTTTTTGTTTTTGTCCCCCCTCTTTCAATCCCATACTTTCATAAGAATTTTAAATCAATTGCTCCTTAAATAGGACTTGATCGCCCATAAACAAAGTTTGAGGATCAAACTGAAAAAAACAAAATTTTACACAGTGATAAATGTACAGTGAAAATCCCATACGTTTTAGTAAATAAGTAATTATAAAATTTTTCACTCTCTAAAATTATAAAGTAAATTAAATTTCAGATTAACAGAAACTATAATTTTATGAACATTTTCAGGTTCAAAATATAAATAATTTCCAAAACTAAATGGTAGCTAAAACAATCGGATTGTTTTGGCTACTTTCCAATCATTTTTCTGAAATGTCTAACCGTTTCTCAAAATGGTCTGTTAATAAATATCGTGGTTCGTAACAATAACTTTTAAATAAATATTATAGTTCTGAAACACAATATTATTAAAATATCATATTTATAAACTGTAATATCTTCGAAGTATACTATTTTACCAAAAAAATTTCACTCATTTTTTTTTTGATATTTACACAATTCATCTGTTTAGAAACAACCATAAATCAAAACTACATTATTTTAACATTGTTTTTCCTACGTAGCTTATTTGTCCAAAACTTTTTTTGTTTACATTTATGCATGTTAGATACATTCTGCCAATTTGCTACATCCGTCCAGTACGTGTGTCCTCATATAAAATCATGAACGAAATCCCAACTAACAGCATGAACAACATCTAAATTTTAAAAACAAAAAACAAATTTACAAAAAATCCAGGGTTAGGGTTTAGAAAAAATGAAACCCAATTGCTGCCATATATCATTAGCATTCATGCTAAAATTCCTCAATTTCCTTCAAGCATTTATAGAAATTTCAATAATTCTCTACTCGATATGTATGCTTGATTAATGGAATCACAACTTCCCCATATTTCCACTGTCTGCTCCTTCTCCAAATTGCTGCGAGCCAAAACACACAATAGCGGGAACATAAATTTAAACTAAAGGCTCAGTAATGAAACACCATCGTTTCATTATTCTCAATTATATGCACCGTTTGAATAAATAGGGATTACACTACCAGGATTAGCCTTGTGTTTCAATTTTGTTATCGTTACTGTTACAAGAAGTCTCGTGTGACTCTTGTAATAGATTCTAGAATTCACACTCCTATAATTATGGCACTGCATGTAATAAGAAAAGATGTGAAAAATATACAATGCAATTATCATGTTTCTCTTATGCTCTTTCTCTTTATCTCTCCTTTCCCTCAACCTTCTCCATTCCTCTATTCCTCTCCATATTCTTATGTTACGTGTAAAGGCCCCTGTAGCCTTAGCTCATTAGTTGGATTCCTTGCTGATTGGTTCTCTCAAAATTTACCTTGCAACAAGTGGTATC
>Ga0325401_1003171_pt1 | contig 14944 bp, 4 predicted proteins | sample PopdelMetagenome_FD_205666 | JGI IMG/M metagenome (GOLD analysis project Ga0325401, IMG submission 205666) | Populus deltoides microbial communities from Bellville, Georgia, United States - Xylem-PdKOR-R2 | ecosystem: Host-associated > Plants > Phyllosphere > Stem > Wood/Secondary xylem | place...
GAAAGGTGACAATCCAGATGTGCTGTCGTTACCTAAATCTGTACTCCATAATCTAACAACAATTGATTAAACAAAATAGTACAAGACTGGTTAGACTTGGACCAGGCCCCAAATTCCAACCCATTTGCATAGGTTTTAACTTCGGTTTAGCTTTTCTAAATTTATCTGTTTTTTGTCCTTGGGCTCCATCTAAAGCAAGCCCTAGCCTAGCTCAGTGATAAGAATTATACTCGGGCATTCTGCGGTTACTGGAAATTTCCTTATACAGGGATTGCAATCGTATTCAAATTCAATGTATCGATCTCAATAAATTGTTTTTTTTTTCAGAAAAAAATGGTTTTTGTTAGTATTTTAGATTAAATTTTAAAAAATATTTGAAGTTATGGTAAGGTTATTGTTTTGTTGTACTTGCACCGCAATATAAATTATGCTACTAGATTTTTTTGATTTATGGAAGGACTTTATTGGTACCTGACAATACTTATTTTACCAACATGTTTATAGATAAAAACAGTACATTAAACAAACTTTCATCGGTGATTTATGATATGTGAATGAATTTGTTTATAATAATTTTATTAATGGATTTACTGATAGCAAAAATAAGCTAAAAAGAAAAAAGCTTACCTACTTTATTCTTCAGTATTTCCATTGGTGAATATGATATATTCTTGACAGAAAAACTATATGTAATTCCATCAATTAATTTTTTATCGGTGAATTTGACATATAAGCAACAAAAAGACTGTTTACAATTCTGTTAGTGATTAAATAGTGATAGTGGTATTTGCAGTAATTCTTTTCCAACTCTTTGAAATATATCGACGGACTAAGTCCTTTGATAACCCTATCAGTGATGAATTCAATTTTTTTAAAAAAATCTATTAAACAAAAGGAGAAAAAAATTTAAAATTAATTAAATTAATATAATAGTCAAATATTTATTATAAATTTAAAAATTTATAAGTTCAAATACAATTAATCTAGACAAGAGACGCTACAGGATGAGGATGAGGTGGCAGGTCTTTGTTGGGATCGTGGGGATAGTAAGGGGGAGCACATGTACCATTAATATGTGATCTCATCTCCATTACCAATCAGTGGAGTTTGGCCGTCTCAGCAGTGAGTCATTCATATTTATCAGTGAGATGAGTTGTCCGAGCTTATACTCATTGGTCTAAAATCGTGAGCATCCAATGGTGGAAACACTATGGGCCTTCTGCAAGTTCTCAAATGTAGTGTTAGAGAGATTGTACACTCAATTTCTATTGGGTCCACCGGACGATCCTATTTCCAACCAAAAATCTTGATCGAGATCCAAATAGGTTGAATGATCTTCCTCATATCTCTTCTTCAACTGGATGTTATATGTATCCTTAAAAAACAATTACAAAAATTTAAAAAAACTTAAAAAAAGTTGAAAACCAACATATTATAAAGTGTTGAGTTTGATTATCCACGAACTGCTGTAACCTTTTCTGAATCTCCGCACTGGAGTATCAGCCTCGTATGAACCACTTAGATGTAATGTGCTGAATATATTCCTCCCACATAACCTCCGAGACTTACAGCAGTTTGAAATTCTTTCAAACCGCCATGTTCTCCCATATTATAATGCAAAAATTTCACATAAACTCTAATTTCCTAATTCGAGGATTTTTAATCATTAAAGAACAAAAAACTTGAATTTTTTTTTTAAAATCCAACAACTTTCATAGAATTATTAAGAGAAGAAAAAATTGAAAAAAAAATATGATGCAAAAGAAAAAACAAAAAAAAAAAAGAAGGAAAAAGAAGAATTTTACTTTAATGTGAGCTGTGAGTGAACTTGAGAAGAGAAAAAAAACTAAAATTCATTAAATTATGTTAAATATCAAAAAACAAATATATATATATAGAATTGAGGAGAGGACACAAGAGGAGAAGACAAACCTGAGTTGGAGAAGAAGAGAAGGTGAGAGAACGAGTTGACGAAAGGAGAGAGAAGAGAAAGAAAGATGAAAACATAGAGGGGAGAAAAGCCATAAGAAGGCATAGAGGAAGACAAACAAATGTATTTTACATGTATGTTATGAAATTAGGGATTATAATATTTTAATTTGGGGGAACTTTACTAATGAATGTTCCTAGGACCAATTAAATATTAATATTTTAAATTTTTCCGTGGTGTTTCCGTTTGAAACATCTAGTTGAAATTTTCAATTTAATCAAAAAATTTTCAAAAACCCCCCCAAATATTATTGATGAATTTTCAATATGTTGGTGATTCTATCTGTAAATATATTAATTAACAGTGCAATTGAGAAGTGAACAGTTCTAAGGCTCTTTGTAATATACCAACGAACTTTATCCGTCAGTTATACCATCTGAAAATGACACCATGAACATGTAATTGAGAAATAAATAGTTCTAAAACTCTCTATAATACAATGACAGACTTAATCTATTGGTGCTACCGTTTGAAAATGACATCATGAATAGTCGAATTGATATGGATCAACCAACTCATCAAGTTGAAAGACATAATCTCCCAAAGTTAACTCATTGTTGTCATCTTGAATAACCTCGACACGACCCGTGGGTTTGGTTTTCACTATAGATAACCAATCAACTCTTGAATGATCCTTTCTAAAAGATGGAATGTAGGTGTAATAAACTTGTTGGCATTCCTTGGTGAAAACAAAGATATTGTTAACATTGTAGAGTCTAGCTTTTGTATTAATTTCGACCAAACCATGATAGAGATCTACTCTGATTCCTTTGTTAGTGGTATCATACTAATATCATTTGAATAAAAAGACTTTATTATGCTCGCTATGATATTACAATTTAATAACCGCTTCTAACTTCTCATAGTAGTCAACTTCAAACTCATTAGAAGTCGATCCCTTAACACAAACTCCATTGTTATATATCATTCTACCTTGACCATACTTTTTAGTATGAAACACATGTTCATTGATGAAATATTTGTTATAGCACTTCACCTTTATTTCAGGACCCAAACATAGTAAATTCAAAGTAACACTAGCATTCCCTCCTAATTGATAAACTTGGTACATGAATTACAACCATTAATAGTTCACGAGAAATATGTAATGAGATTAAGTATCATGATAGATCATAATAATTGATTAAACATTCCTTACATGTGTTCCAAACCATATGATAAATTATTCATCTTGTAATCGAAAGATTTGAGATTCAGTCAGTTATGAGTTTTGGAACAATAAAAATTAATGATGTTGCCTATGAGGAATTCAACATTCTATTAGTTTATAATATTATAAGATATAAATTGTTTAATAGTAACAACATGTTAAGTATTATTCTTACTAAATAAGAGGTCTTAGTTCATTGCAGTCAAATAGTACATAATTATGTGCTTGTCTTAATTATATTTCTATCAAATATCTTCCTCACACAATAATTTTTTGTACGGGTCATTCAGGATGGGAGACAATTGATAAGTTCTCACTCGAAGGCACTTCCTCCCATCGTCATGCTTGTTCTCAAGTGAGACTCAAAATCGTACGAGATAAATGTTGAGATCTCTTCAACAATATAAGCCTCATATATCGAAGCCTAAACATGCACCTTGTTTTTTACTTTTGTCCTAAGGTTGAACAAGTACCTTTATGGAATTAAATGAATGTTTTGAATTTTAAGAAAAAGATAATAGAATTTTAATTACGATGCATATGTAATCCTTAATCTTTTGAATGAATACATCTATCTATATTGGATTAGGCCTCCAACGTTTTCCTCGGACAATAAATGATAGGTAAATGCTCTATTGAGTTGAAAAATGATGGAGAAAATATCATCTTAAGTTTGCAGATTGTCTAGACGATATTCATTTCAAACCTCTTCATATGTTGTGTCCATTACTTGTTGGAGTATATATCTCTAAAGAAGTGACTGATCTTCGTGAATGGATCTCATATCCTATTTGGCAATAAATCCTGGTAAGCTAGTGGAATGAATGTTTGCATAAACATGTGACAATCATGACTCTTCATTTCATACAACCTATAATCCTCCAAATTCACTAACCTTGATATGTTCGAAGTATGTCCATAAGAAAAACATAGACTCTTAAGTAGTTGGTTAACATATAATTGTGTATTCTTGTCTAAGGCAAAACTGGCTTTGGGCTTTGCGATCCATGACCCATCATAAATCAACTTTATATTTTTATAGTGACAAAACAAAGATATATTTATTTTAGCCTTGGTGCTGTTATTTGTCTTCCCTTTCACATCCATAACCATGTTGAAAATATTTTCAAACTTTTTTTTTTAATATGCATAACATCAAGATTATAGCATAGGAGATTGCTCTTCCAATAGGGAAGCTCCTAGAAAATATCTTGCTTTACTCAATTATAGGTCAAACCAAAATCAAGAAACTTTTACTTACTGGATTGAAAACCAAACACAATGTCAATGTAATTCAACACCACATTATACAATTCTTCACCCGACTGTAATAGCGATGCAACATTCCTTTCAACTCTACCAACAAAGAAGTCCTTTATGTGTTTGTGATCCGTTGGTAAAAACTGTTGGTGGCAATAAAAAAAAAAATGCTTCATCGTCATTTGTTAACTTGAGGCATTATTATTTTTCATACAGTATAAACATGCTAGTTTTTCATGCATGCTCCAACCAAAAACCATTCTATATGTAGGAAAATTATTGATATTCAACATAAAAGCTGCCTTCATTTAAAAAATTTATTTCGTCAATACATCATAATTCAAAACCTTGGATGACCAAAACTGCTTCAACTCATCAATCATCAGTCGAAGACAAACATCTATATTCTGACTCAAACTATTAGGACCGGATATGATTGTAGATAAAAACATGAATTTCGATCTTATACACATTTCTGGTGGCAAGTTGTAAACCATGAGTATCACCAACCAACTAGAATAAGAGCAACAAATAACTCGAATGGATTGAGTTTGTCTATATATAACCCAAGATGCACGTTTCTTGATTCCACTAAAAAAACCGAGGATGCACCCTATTAAAATGTTTCTAGGCTTCACCATCAAAAGGTTGCACTATCACTCTATCTACTGTATCATGTGAATGATGCCATGTCATGTACTCAGTAGTCTTTGATGACGTGAACAACCTTTGTAGTCTAAATGTGATTGAGAAGTATCTAAGTTCTCTATATGCGATAAAAGTTCTTTTTTCGCTAGTTTTGGGTTTATAATGGGCATGCTCATATATTCTATACTCAGTCAACTATGTATTTTCAATGAAGTACAACATGCAAAAGTTTAGACACATGTCAATTTTCTGGTATCGTAGCCCAAGAGGTTTTATCATAATAATCCATCATATGCAACCCTTCGGGTAAATCTCGATATATACATCCATGAACGATCATCCATTATTTATAACAAATCTATATAGAATATAGATAACAACATGTATTAAATAATTATGTAAACTAAATAAATTTGCAAACATTGATTTAACTCAAATTTATTCAATCTATTTTAATAGTACTCTTGATTCATTATCAATTATCTACATGAATTTAAATTTCTATATATTTTAACTCAACAATAAAATCAACAAAATATAAAACGAACTCGTTAAATAAGCCATTATTTATTTTATCATAAAACACTTTAGTCACAAGTTCGAAATAAATTTCATCAATTTATAAACTAAAACAATTTTATAAAATCTCAAACAAACCCTAATATGATCATACATTCATACAATAAGTTTCGATTGGAAAAAGCTTTAAAACATATAAACACCCCAAACAAAATACATACATTACAAAAAAATTACAATAAAAATTAACATTTTGAAATTGAGTTTAGACAAATAAATGGATAGTTTTGCTTATTTGAAGTGGAGAATCCTCAATAAAATTTGAATCAAAACAAGGATGCTGACAAATTAAGTATTAGGGTGGTTGAATTTGTAGTGGGAAGGAATATTCAGAAATTTCCCACTATAATTTATTCATTTTTTTTCACATAATAATTCCCTCGTTAAACACAGATGGATACAACGAGGAAATATTATATCAGTACAATTCACCCTAATCTACCGATGAATTGTTTTTGTCAGTGATTCCATTTATATTTTTCAATTTTCTGGTATTGTCATATGTTACATACATACAATATATGTAATGGTGAATTTGTAACTTATAAACATATTAAGTATTTTGTTATTATAATTTTTTCATTGCATATAAATTCTCACATACCATAATATTTTATTAGTATCATGTTGGAACACTTTATTTTATGAAGGAATATGTTTTAAAAATACTTTTTATTATTTTTTAAACTTATTTGGTTATTGTTAATAATATATTTAAATGTTAATAATGTTTTTTTGTCTACACATGGTTAACCAAATTTATTAAAATTATTTTTTATAAGAAAATTTATAAATTATTTATTCAATTAAGTTTTTTTAAGAAAAAAATGGATTAATCCCATAAACCGATAATGTATTACTTGTTTGTTATATTCAAGTTCCTCAAATGTTAGTTTAATACGTTGGACAACTTTGTCTTATTTGTTATTTTGGATGACTTCTAGGTTATAATTGACACTAGTACTAACCTTAGTGTTGTTATTAGATGGTTGGTTGCTTTTTACAAATTTATCAACTATCTTAATGATACAATTGTCTACTTTATTGAAACTTCTTTAGATATTTGTCTCAACTGCTTAATATCTAAAGCAACATTTTAAGTGAATGAAGATAATGTTTTTGTAGGAACTTTCTTCACTCTTTCCATAAAGGTTTTTGTTTATAGTATTATCCTACTTTTAGTAAAAAATGATTATTGCATAACACTACTAGTTTATGTAAGGTTAGCCATCCTATCCAGCATTAATTAGTGATGATCTTGTGTGCCTTGTTTTAGCAACCTAAAAGGTGTTTAAGGATATTAGTCATTGATAGGGGTGAGCAAAAAAATCAAAAAACCGATTAAACCGAGAAAACCGGAAAAAAATAACCGAAAAAACCGAACCGTAAAAAAAATCGATTAAACCGATTAGAATTTTTAAAAAATCAGCCGGTTCGGTTCGGTTTCGGTTTGGTAAGCCTGAAACCGAAAAAACCGAACCGAACCGGTTCAGTAAAAAAAAAATACTATAAAAGCATATCTAAACTCTTAACCCTAGCATTCCCTTGCATCCAGCCGCCCCCCCTCCCCAGCCCTCAAATCTAAATCTCTCTTCTCAAATCTTCTCAAATCCTCACCTCTCTTCTCAAATCTTCTCAAATCTAAACCTCTCTTCTCAAATCTAAACCTCTCTCACTCTCGACCTGATAAAAAATTAATTCTTCATCACTTTACAATACTTCATGACCAGATCTAGATTTCTAGTCATCTAATAAAACTTCAACAAGGCTACAATCTTCATCTTCAAATCTAACAACCCAGGGACTGGTTTAGTATATGCTTCAAATCTTCATCTTCACGGCTTCAATGTTCGTTTCCTCTCATCACGGTTTTGGGTCCTTTTTTTTTCCTTTTTTAAGGTTGACGCAGCTCCTGATGTAATTCCTGCTAAGGCTGAGAAGAAAGATTAAAGCTTTGTACATCATGGGTTACTGTGCTATGTGTTTACATAGAGCTCTTTACTTTAAAAGTCTTTTTTTGTTTAACTTTTATATTGGTCGTTTAGTTTCTTTCATAACCATTTTGTAATGCGTGGAGACGATTTTATGGTTACTGAAGATGGATTTAGAATAATGGAATGGTTCTTTGCTGTATTTTATCTGCTTGCAGTTATTACATGTTTGAGATTTGTTGTTTGTTGAGTAATTGGACTTTTGAAATTGAAGGGTTTGTAGGGAAGAAGCTGGAGAAGCTATAGAGAAGATTGTTAAAAAAACTCGGTCGGTTTGAATATAGGTTTTTCTGGTTTTTATGTTAAAAAAACTGAACCGGACCGAACCGAAACCGGTCAGTTTGAACCGATTTCGGTTCAAAATTTTCAGTTTTTTAAAATTTTATTTTGGTTATTTTTTTAAATAAAAACCGAACCGAACCGAAAATGATCACCCCTAGTCATTGACCACATGATTGTTCTTATCTATATCCAAAACCTATTTTCTTGGTAAGGTGTATGATTTTGAATTATCTGTTAACCCAATATGTTTAGTCATTATATTCTTTTAAATTAGATTTTGGATAATTGACCTGTCTTCCATCTTATTTCTAAGTACAAGAAATGTTAGTGGTTTGTAACCAAACCATTACCTTCATTACTAGGTTAGGGTCATTTAAAGTGTGGTTGATTCTTATGCCATTAATAACAACAAGTCTTTTAGGCTTAATTATCTTAGCCTATTATTGAGTTGTGACTTATTTAACCTGGCCTTCTAAGTCTGCTTCTTTAATGAAGAACCAAGTAGCTTTAATTTCATAAAGAAATTAACAATACCATCTCCATGTTAATTTTTAAATTTAGTAACATGTCCTCTCATTGACTCATTATCTTTTCTAAAAAATTGTTTAAAATCAACAATTTTTATTCTTATGAGAATTGAATGGAGTCAATTTTCCTATTTAAATAAAAGATGATGGTATGCAGGCCTTGTTGTATGTCAACTATCTAGTCCCATTTCTCATAAGTATTGGGCTAGTTCAATTCTATAAATCCTTCCTCTTAATTATTATTCAATAAAATGTCATTGAGGTAGATAATGATTGATATTGCCTTGTTGGAAGGTAACAAGTGAGGCATTATATTATCTAAAAAAAGGTTGGGTTATCTGCAAATAAGGTTGTTGGGCCACATATTTGGTACTTATTTATAATACATGCACACTTATTTATAGGTGGTACTTCATATGTGATCGTACTTCATTACTATTATGGTTGCAATTGTATTTGTTATACTGACATGTAATACCCATGATGTGGTTAAGAACTCTTATACATCCCTATTAAAGCCTTTGCTATTGGAAGATACCTTAAACTTACCTTTTGGGTGTCTTCCAAAGATATCAATTATTTCTTAACTCATTCTAAATTTGATTGAGTTGATCGACCATATAGTGCATGGTTTTAAATTAGCATTAGATAAATGTGTTTAGTGATAAAAAATGATCCTTCAAGAGAAGTCATAGGTTGTTGATTTGAATTTAGGTTATATCCACTTAACTACAATATCAATCCTTAAAATAGGGTAAGCATATTGTTGTGTTGATGGAGTATCATATCCTCTAAAAACTAGTGAAGTAAATGATGTTGAAAATAATGGCAGACATATAAGTTATATAGGTGCAGTAAGACTTTTTCCACGTGTAACTATTTGCTACTTAAGAGAGTTAGATGATGAAAAATCATCTCGTGGAATGTCTAATTAGGCTTGTTCAACTAGCCCCCTAAGCTGATGATTGGTTGTCAAATTCTTCATGGATATGTAATTGGCCTTTATCAGTTGCTTATATTGATTGTTCATCAATAATAATAATGATGTTTCTACCAATTTGTTGTTTAGGTGGCAAGATGAAGAATATGTTATTATATTAACAAATAGGTCATGCCTATTTGGTAGCATTTGATAAGATAATGAGGTCCACTAGGTATGCCAATTCATTGATCAATTAGATATTTTTTGTATCAATTATGTTATATGTTCTTCATTTTTTCCTTCTAATGAAAAGAAACTACAATTAATAATTGAATCTCGAGCAGAAAAAGATAGCAACCTCGCAAATTAAACAGAATGTAAGGAAACTTACTTGATTTTAATAGATTGGAAAGAAAATACAACTGAAATAGTGTGGAAAAAAATGAAAAAAAAAAGCAATAAAAAATAAAGATAAAAGTTGTAAATGAAATCAAAGAAAGCGATAAATTAATAATAAATTGCAAAATAAAGGTAAATTGCATAAATAAATTAGGTATATGTGTTGACCATCATTTTCAGTATCTGGCTAGCCTTTTTATATTGTTATAAAGATGAAATATTATTTGAACTACTTTTCATAACCCTATACAAATTGTTCATAGCAAACTGGGAGCTCACAACATGAATCATGATACAATTTATATCCCAATCAATAATTCTTCTTCCTAGCAATCATATATTTCCTAGCTAATTTATAATTTATGCTAGTGTAATCTTTAACCGACTTTTATTTAGAGTGTTACTTTGTCTTCTGGTCAATCACATTAACTCTAAACTTCATTGTAAATTGCCATATCCTAGTCGATCATGACGTCTAGCTCTTACGATCAATATTGACTTTTATCTTCCTTTATCAATTATTTTTTATCATCTCTTATCATTAAGGAATCTTCTTTAATCCTAATCAATCATTGTTATTGATTTATTTTAGCTTTTATTTTTCTATTTGACAATGAACAACCATTGTTTTTACTTAGTCGACATGTAATTATTTATTTTTGATATAAATAGTAGAAAAACAAATTAATTCTAACTAACAACCCTAAAATTGAATTCGCGTTACTTTCTAAATCTTGAAAAGTTAGAATTTAAAAAAGAAGGACAAGAAGAGAATCCATAACTCAAATAAATTTTTAAGGATCCACAACATTTTCACACTTAACATAACTATTGTAAGAAAAGTTCTGAATTAAAGATTTGTCAAAATTAAAAAGAAACTTAAACATAGATTTTGGAAAAGTTAGAAATTAAAAAGGAAAAGAATGTGTAAATGGAATAATAGCATCCACCTCTAGCTAGTACATTAAATGAACAAATGAACAGGCGATTTCTTCTAAATTTGAAAAGTTAAACCTGATCTGATAGAATTAATTGTACTATATATATATATATATATATATATATATATATATATAAAATGAACCACCTCAAGTTTTTTTTTTTTTCCATTTCTTCATTCCTTTTTTCTATTGGTTCCTTTCCTTTTACTTTTTGTTTAAAAATTATAGTTTAATTTTACAAAATTAACCCTCCATAAACCTTGAAATGCATTTGGAATAATGAATATGTGAACCGAAGCAATATTGAAAAAATATTAAAAAAAACAATAAAAATATTGTTTTCTTATAGGTTGCAGTAGTTATCCTCTTTTAAAAAAGAAAATTTTAATTAAAAATTTTATAAACAATAAAAAACCTGAACAACGCCTGCACAATTTTTATTTTATTTTTTTATGTTGAGAAAAAGAATGCTTCATCTCATAGTATGGCAAGCGTAATCAAATAGTGTTAAAACATAAATATAATTTGGGAATTGTTGGTGAAAAGATTCACACTAAACTAAGAAATGAAATCTCAAGTCGGAAAACACCATGAGTTGATTGTTGACCATATCTGATAATCCCAATAATTATATACATCAACCTTTATGGTACGAATTTTTATATTTTAAGCCAATCTCATATCTTTCCTGGATTCGATACTAAAGGCAGATTGCCTTTCTATTACCCTTGGATCCAGCACCTGAATATTTTAATCTTTCACTACCAAGAAAAAAACAATTTATATATGCTCCATTAGACTATCGGATCATGATTTTGATGCATTTTATCCTTAAAAAACCTGACACAAACTTTACTGAGGTTAATTATGTAGATGGACTATGATGTCGATGCATATTTTATTCTTAAAAAGCTTCACACAAATGTTGGTTAGATGTCATTATTCCCTCAGAATTATTGACATTGGTGGTTTTATTTCAGGGACCACACAACAACTGTGATCATCGTTGATTTTTATCAATACGATGGTCACATGCTTCGCCTCGGGAAACCAGGCCGGTGGCTTTCCCGGCTGCTTTGTGTCATTTGAACCCATGCATTTATATCTACTATATACTTTCTTTCTCAACTTCTTTTCAGATTCAAAATAAAGTATATTAACACTTAAGGTATTGGACTAGTAGGGAAGGGTCTTGTTTTTTTGTCTCTGTATCCGGGTTTGATTTTTTTTGTGTATGCCTGTTACCCTTGCGGTGCTTTACTTGTCAATTGGGCTTGTAGGGTGTTCAGTGAATCTGGAGAATAGTCGTGATGCACCTAAACTGACCCGAACACCTCGGGTTATAAAAAAATTAGAGTATATTAAATTAAAAATTAACATAGAATTTGTTCAATTAATATAGAATCTAATATTGTGCTCTCCCCCAGCTATTCCCATTGACTTGCTACCCTAATTTCACCCATATTAAGCTGACTAGGATACCCCAGGTTATCAAAAAAATAGAGTATATTAAATTAAAAATTAACATAGAATTTGTTCAATTAATATAGAATCTAATATTGTGCTCTCCCCCGGCTATTCCCATTGACTTGCTACCCTAATTTCACCCATATTTTAATATGAAAATTGCAGGGGGGATTATGGGTTTTTTATGTTGTACTCTGTTCTAAAAAGATATTGTTGTACATGGTCAACTGATTTATTCCTGCAGTTCTTAATCTTTCTCTTGAATCTTTACGCAAATATGAATCAGAAGAGGAACACAACAGCGCCATCCATCCATTATTAAAGGGTGTAGTCAAATCCATGTATTAGGGCAAAATAATTTTTCTGGAATTGAAAGCCATGTGATGTAGATGTAAGAGGTCAAACAATATCTAACAGATTAAACATGTAGAGGTCGCATTCTTTAGAGTTTGTCCCCGATTCATTACACTCACTGCTCATCTTGCATGCTTGTAAACAATACAACTAATAATTTAGCTGTCCCACAATCAAGGTTCAATCATGGGATAATTTCATATTTACTTAATATATCTGTCTAAACCTAACATATACATATACATATATAACAAGGGGAGCTAGAAAAACAATCCCAGTTAATTAGAATAACCTGTAGGATCATTTTTATTGAGATTTTTTAACTTGCTACAATACATTTATTTTTCTTTGCAATTTATCTTTCAAAGTCTATATTTCACGGTGCACGGTAAGAAACTTGGTATCGCTATTTTGATAGGGAGAACTTCTCTAATATCTTAAATGATATATGGTGAAAAACCTCAGAAATTTAATTATATAAAATTTTAAATGTGGCAACAAAAGGTGCTTTTTCCATCTCATTACCTTATACTTGGTGAAGTTCTTGATCAAAGATATACCAGAGCTAGCATAGATATACCAGAGCTAGCATAGATGATGGATTTGATCCCACCATGGTAGCTATTGCATATGCATAATGATTTTGTGTGCAAAACCAACATATTAAATGGCTGTATAACACGCTAGATGACACATGACGTGTATAGTTTAATTATTAATGGAAAGGTATTATTAGAATATTTAGATTAAAAATAAAAAATTATACATTGTGGCATGAAAAATTTCTTAATAGGTAATTTTTAAGATGGTAGATTCAATTATTATAAGAAACTAAGCTCAAGAGTTATAAATCATCGATCTTGCATCATGTTCATGAAAAGATTATTCTAAATCAAACTTTTTAAGTAGATGCAATTATTGAGAAATTATCATAGTCTTGAAATGACTTAAAAAACTACCTTAATTATTTATATAAGTGTAAAGAAAAAAAAGTTATTTTGGTATTTATATCCATTTATCTGAAATTAGAATAATAATAATAATCAGGAAGTCAGGTAATTGGCCGAGAGAAGAAGAAAAGAAGAAGCAAAGATTAGGTGAAGACATATTTTTATTTAGGTATCTATTGGTAAAAAGAGACCAAAATTTTGTCCTTAATGTTGTAATTAATATTTTATATGGTTGAAATTATCAATGTTTGAAAGTACGGTGGAAGTGACATGAACATCCTGTTTATTTTTGTGTTTTAAAAATGTTTTTGAAAAAAATTAAATTTTTATTTTATTTTTTTGCTTCAAATTAATTTTTTTTGGTATTTTTAGATCATTTTGATGTGCTGATATTAAAAATAATTTTTTTAAAAAAACAAAATTATTTTAATACATTTCTGAATAAAAAACATTTTGAAAAATAACTGACAAAATCTGTATTTTTTTTCCGGACAAGTATAGAGGTTAGGAGAGTAATATTTTACATCTAAAATAAAGATCCTCCATTAAAATTAGATCATTTGTTTTTCAGAACCGAATTCAAGATTTCAAAGGACAGTAAAGATCAAATCATACGAAGAAAATGCAAATTGCAATTCAATGTTTCACAAATACCAAAACCATACAGCATCAATAAGATTCTATTTGCAACCTGCTTCTCTTCATTCTTGTTCTATTGTGGAAAAACTATTATAGTGAGAAATTAACAAAACAACAAAATGATGACGTGAGATTAGTTTAATTGTTTATATAATCAAAAACACATATTAATATATTTTTATAAATATTTTATATCAACTTAGTGTTATAGCTTAATTGGTTCACACTGGCAATGATAACAAGGAAGCTGCAAGTTTAATATTGCATTAATTTTATTATTTAGTATTAAATTGATTATGAATTGATTTTTGTATTTTTTTATTATATAATAAAATAATAAATTAATTTAATCCAGTGAAGTTCATATAACCCGAGTTACATGTTTTACGGGTTAATCAGGATAAACATTGTATTTTTTATTTATTTAGACCTATCTAGTGAACAAGATCACAACAAAAAACTTCCATGCGATTTAATTTAAAACTCAGATTAAGTAAATAATTAGGTCAAAAAATTTTATATTTGAACTATTATACTAAGTTTAGTAACAACGCCAAAACATTTTTAACAACCTAGATTTTTTTTATGTTGAAATTTTTTTTATCCAACTTGTAATAAGAGTGTGATCAATAAACTATTAAACTACTAATTCCACTAGTTTATTTTCAGATTTTCTTGAAAAATAAGATTAATATTCTTTATAAATACAATTAATCACTATCATTATAATTTTTTTGCATACTTATACATATTTTTTCCTACAATTTATCTATCAAATTTTATGCTTTATTTTTATGTTTTTTTAATCATAATTTTTTACTACA
>Ga0325401_1003173_pt1 | contig 14943 bp, 8 predicted proteins | sample PopdelMetagenome_FD_205666 | JGI IMG/M metagenome (GOLD analysis project Ga0325401, IMG submission 205666) | Populus deltoides microbial communities from Bellville, Georgia, United States - Xylem-PdKOR-R2 | ecosystem: Host-associated > Plants > Phyllosphere > Stem > Wood/Secondary xylem | place...
GGTCTGGTATTGCAGCCAAACCCACTTAAACTTGGGTCATGCAAATTTAATGTTATTATTAATATTATAAATATTACTCTTAGGTCAGACGTTGCAGCCAAACCCAAGATTCTTAGATATAGCTTTGCAGAAAGACCTAACACAAATCTTATTTTTTTTTGATATTTTTTATGCAAAACAAATTAACCCGCAGCATCACGCGGGTCATGTAACTAGTCAAAATATTAAAAGGCATGGAATATTCGATGCAGATGTCAGCATTGCTCATGCATATACAAATTATTATGGATGGACTATTCAATTTTTGATAATTCATTTTGGTCCTCAAAATTTTATTTTAGGCGATTTGATCCTAATTTAAGATCAATTGCTTTTGATTTCTTAATCAATGGTGAAATTAAAATAATAGAGATCGAAATGAAAAATACATCAAACATGGATAGCGTGCCAGAAGTTTCAAGAAAGATATAATTTGGTCCTCTAACTTTTAAAATAACGCAAATTATACGATTTTGGTGCCCCAATTGTTTTCAAATACAATTTTAATAAATAATTTTTTATTATTTTTTAGTCCCTAGTTGAGAGAGAAGAGAGAGGTTATTGTATTTCGACTGTAGAGAGAGAAAAATATTGTTGACATCAATTTATGCCACAAAAAGATCGATGTTTGTGTCAAATAGTTCTATTTAATGAGGGGAGTTCATATTAGTGTTTTTTTTACCTTTAAAGTTTATGAAAAAATAGATCTAAACTCGATTTAATTTTTGGTTTCGTGTTACTTTCGATTTTTGGGATGATTTTTTGATCATTGATAGGTTTATAATGGTTTCAAAGGTGTTTTATGTAAACAATGGGTTGAAAAACTGGTTTTTGTGTCAAAGAAACTTTAAGTCCTGATTTTCCAGCAACCATTGTGGCCAGAATCTGGGTTAATTAGACAATGTGTAGTCTGATTTTTTTTTCAAAAAAAATTAGATGAACAACATGTCGTCCACTCCAGTTCCAAAAAAAAAAAGGGGCCCAATTACAAGGGCCTACCAAGGCAGGCCCAAGCGTGGGCTCTAACGATATAGGCCACGCCCAGCAATATCAAACCTTTGCTCTTTTTTTTTATAAAATATATTTTTTCTAATTCTTTTTTAAAATTAATGTTTTTATATTGTTTTATATTTATATTTTTTTATGCATTTAAATTTTAAATATTTTTATGATTTTTTTTATCTTTTATATAGATGAATTTTATTTTTTAAAATAAAAAATATTTTCAAAAAATATTTCTAATATATGTAGCCTTGTATAATTTTTTTTCTCTTTTATTTTATTCAATCAATTTAATTTTTTTTTCTATTTTATTTTTGTTTGCTTATATAAAAATATTATTTAATAAAAAAATTTATCAAATACAATCGGATAAATATATATTTTTATGAGATTAGATATCTTGATTTAAATGTACCTTTTAATTATTTTTATTTTTATTTATTATTTATAGTTTTTTTATTTGTTAACCCATATAATTATCAATTTATTTAATTATGTATAAGTTTTTTTAAAATTTTAACTTAAAAATATTTTAAATATATATATTTTAAAATAATCTTACCGGTTGCGAAGAATTGAAAAGCAGAAAAACAGTTAAAAAAAGTGGAAAAAGGTAAAGCACTCATAGAAGGACTAAACCTCAAAATCCCGTAGAAAGTAGAAACAAAAGAAAACCAGGCAAGGCAAAACCCTTACTCTCTCTGGTTCCCATTTCATCACAGCCATGGATTTTGAATTCACACTTTCTGAGGTAATATATATCTTCCTTTTTCGCTCTTTTCTATCATTGCCCTAAGTTGTGAACATTAGGCTCCAAATTCCTGCTTAAACCCTCTCTATCTCTCACTCTCTGTGATTTTTAATAATGGGTTGCTCTCTGATATATTTTTGTGCTTATATTTTTGTCTTGGCTGTAAAGGATGTCTCAATTACTAACTGACTAGCCTACTGTATAATAATTGTTTTACATTTTACAAAAGATGCTGGAAATGGAGAATATGTTCAAGGAATTAGAGGAGGGACCACTAGCTCCGCAGTTTTGTGAGAAGCTTGCAAGCAGCTTTAGGTAAAATCTATTTTAGGATATTCTTGCTGTACCATTTATTCAATTTATAGGAAGGAATTCATGCATTGTTGTATTTATGTGCTTGCCTTCCTAGAATAAATGTTTATGTGAAAGATACTGTGTCATTTTCAGTTTAGCGCCAAGTCGTGCTGGAAAGCAAGCCATTACACCTCGACAGGTTTTTCTTAATCTTCCAGCCATTTCTTTTTAATTTCTTGGTCTCCTCCTAAGTCCTACCTTACTCTTGCTGTGATCTAGGTTAAAAGCTGGTTCCAGGATAGACTAAAGAAGTCACGACCTCGAGTTGCTTCTTCAAATATGGCTCTCAAATTATTCGCTGATCTCTCTGATGCAAGTGCTTCTTTTGGTGCAACTGAGAGTTCACAAAAGCTCAAAGGTTCTGCATTTAACTCGCATTGGTGGAACTATAATTAAGATTGTAGTGATGGTCTTTCACTTCAAAACTTTTAGATGTCCTTAACGGCGGGTTTTTACACCATCATCCAATTGCATACTTATGTTTATTGTGCCTGTGACTATAGCTTTCTGGTTTGGGTATCTAAGAAGAAAACAGGCATAAGCATGCATCAATAATTTTGCATCTTTTTAGTTCTTACCTTAGGCCATAAGCCATTGAGGCATAGTAGTGCAACTGTGCCGCATCATCATGGGGTGTGATTGGTTATTATTTAGTAGCAGGCTCTATCCTCATCCTAATTGATATTAGATTAGAATTCTTTTCAATGGCAACAATCTAATCAAATTGTTTTTGTATCATTCTTCTGTGAGAATAGTTGAACATGTACTTGCATGGTGCCTAACCTCGTTAAGAGTATTCACTGACAATATTATTTGTGTAGACTCATATTTAGCAGGCAAAGACTTGCTCTTTTTAGAGGTAACCTATCTTGTGATGTAATTTCTGATTGACCTCCTGATCATTCAGGTGTGTGGGGTGGCTTTCCATTCTGCTATCTATCTTTTGGTCAGCAGGTTCAGTAGTTGATATCTTCTGTCTGTTTTGAGGTTTTTATATGCTTTGCTTTCAGCAATAACTTCTTTCCTGTCTGAGTTTTCCTTCTGTGACAATTGTTTTCTCAATTTGACTGTAAGCATACTGCTTTTGCTTTTAACTCTGACCATTATGGATGGTTATTCACGGGTAAAAAGTGTTGCAACATGATTCAACCTCATAACATTTTATACGATATTCCATCATATTCAGGTCCTGTTATCCTATGAATCTTCAGTTAGCATATTGCCACTATGCTTTGTCTGTGTTGTTGATAGAATTGTTTCATGTATTTGTAAAATTTGGAAACCTTTCCTCTCTTTCTAAATAAAGTTATGGCATCTAGTAATCTTCACTGTCAATTGTTATACAGGCAATGCCTCTGATCTTTCAGAGTTGATTTTTGAAGCTTTGTCCTCAAAAGATAATGCTTGGTGAGGATGCACTTTCTATACAGAAATGCACAAGTGTATATTTAAATGCTGTATATGTACAAATAATGAAAATATACAGTAATTCATAAACACGTCATTTGGAAGAAGCCTTTGGTGTCTCAATTAAAAAAAAAGATAGAAAGAAAAAGGAATCCTTATGTGCATTTCTCAAATTTTAACACATTGAAAGATGAGATTTATGAAGAACAACATAATTATATCATTTTTTGGTCTCTTCAATTTGCTTGAGAGCTCAATCTTTGTTTTCTAATGAGATATCAGATGCATGGGTACTTCTATTCATTCTTTATCATTTTCTTTTCAGAAAAAGGGTAGGATTTTTCAAATGGAATAAAGTTTAGAATGTGGGTTAGAAATTGAGCAGGCTAGTCAAAATTTGAACGAAGCCAAAGATGCCAGTTTGGATATTGCTTGAATTGGGAGAAAAAGAAAAGGTGAATTTAAAGATTCCAAAAGAACTATACCTTGGGTTAAAATATGCATTTTTTTTTTATGTTACCAGCATGCTCCACCATCATAAAACAAGCAATAAAATTGTTTTCAGTGATTTTTGTTTTCCCAGTTGCCATTGTTCAATTTTTGAAGATCTCTTGTAGCAGCATGGAGAACATATCTGCATGAAATATTTCATTAGTGTTCTGAATTCAAAAACTGGACAAACAAAATTCATCATTTTGGGAATATGGAGAGGATATATGAACTGCATTGAAAGTCAGATTCAATCATACAACACAAATGCACCATTTTTCTTCTTTCTTCATAAACTTCTGCAGATTTATCTCACATATTGATATTCTGGTTGTTCATGTGTCTAAACATCAAATACACTTGAAAGTTACTTTTTTCTTCTTGCAATCCAGGTTTTTTAATGATATATATATATGCATACTATTCTTTTTAAGTGCTCGTTTGGTTGTGAATGTAAATTTGTCAATGTAAAAATTTTAAGCTTGTTATAATTCTATATTAATGTAGCATGTGTAACAAATATGTCTTTGGCTTCCAGGTATGATGTTGCTTCTTTCCTCAACTATAGAGTTGTTTGCTCTGGTGAACTTGTAAGAGCATTTACACTTACTATATTTTCATTGTTGGTTATGTGAACACTCAACCTGCTGAAGGTTTTGAGTCTTGCTTTGCAATACAGGAAGTGCGAGTAAGATTTGCTGGTTTTCGTAATACAGATGATGAGTGGGTGAATGTGAGAAGGGCAGTGCGGGAACGATCTATTCCTTTAGAATCTTCAGAATGTCAGAGGGTCAAAGTTGGCGATCTTGTGCTGTGCTTTCAGGTACCTTTTATTAACCTTTTTTAAGAAAAGCAAAAACAAATTCTCTGAAAAGCTATGGAATAGAACTTGTTGGCTGAACAAGTACACAATGTCTTCCTTTGTTGACTTGAATGTTTAATATTATCTTACAATTGACATTTTATTGGCGCAGTTGGAGTCCAATCCTCTATTTTCATGCATGCACTATCAATTTATACATGCATGAATCCATATAGCTCAAAATCCTCATTTCCTCCAGTGAATGATGGATCCAAGCTCTTCTGCAATTCGCAGGCCTCCAAGAAGGTCAACAGAGACACACATTCATTCATGCATACGAGTACTTAAATTAGGAAATGTTGGGTCAGACTCACCTTTGATCTATTTTTCCAATGATTTCAGCTATGATCACCCACCATCATACCACTTGTTAAGATTGTATTTGATTTGCATTTAGGCTAATGTAGTTTTATGAGCAATTACCTGAATCAATGGGAGGCACACCCATCATTGAAACAGAACTAGTTTTATTTTTTAAAAGTTTCTATTAGTCATGTCCGTCTTAGCTTTTGGCTCATGCATGATTTTCAGGAAAGAGAAGAACGAGCAGTCTACTGTGATGCCCATATTGTAGAGATCAACAGGAAATTACATGATACAAATGGTTGTAGATGCACCTTTGTAGTTCGTTATGATCATGATGACTTCGAGGTAATAATGTGTGTATGCTTACCTGCTTGTGTCACTGATGTTCTAGAATTCCATGTCTTTACCCATCCTCTTCTTTCCTGGCCGTGGAGAAGCTATAAAACTGATGTCTGACTTTGGCGTCATGTGATACACCAGGAAGAAGTTCGGTTGGATAGGTTATGTGGCAGACCAACGCCATAGATTCTCAAGCAGTGGGCAGAGGATGAGAGGTGGAAATGGCATTTCTTTGTCTGTAAAAAGAAGGGTGCCTGGAATGTTCTTTGTAATTTATCGTTTTCATCACATAACAGTAAATACTGGCCTTCATAAACTAATTTCTCCCAACTTGAAATAAAACCATAATTAACCAAGTATAATTCTTCATCCTATATTGATTTTTATCTTGAATTTGCACTTATCACACCGTCAGCAGGGTTATTAGTACCAGGTAGCTCGTCATCTCTCAAACCCAAATGAACGATATTAAGTATCTCTTCCATTTCAAGTGAATGCTCATTAAATTTGAAACTTTGCCTAATCTGACAATGCAGCTTCCTATCACTTGAGCCATCTACGAGTTTAATAATCAACTTGCACAAAGCGCATGGTGGAAGCTCGTACTTTCTCTGAAGCAACACTGCAATTGTATAGAATTCACGTCTAACGCATTGATTAAACATGGCTAGGAAACAAAAACCATCAAAATGACAGATCAAAATGAAAGAATCCATACCCAAATAGAAACGTAAATTTTACAAAATGCCCTAATCAGGGTGCCAATTATCAAAAACTGTACAAAGTTAAATAGAGGCACCGCCATCCTCCTAGCTTTTGCTCGATGGCATACAATCAGCACAAGAGAAAGCCCACTTAGTTTCACAGGTTGACAGACGACTTACGGAAGAACTAAAGCTTCTATATTTTTTTATTAAAATTGATAACCTATATACTAATCAAAATTTCTCTAAGCCTAAATGAACGCTACTTGACAAAAACCATCATAGCTTAAATGGGATAGCAGGGGAGGCAGGCGAGACGCAGCTCATGATGTTGTCCGTCCATAACACATGGATGCAATATATAGATTTTTGGCCCATTTCTCCTGCAAGGTCCATCTCAAATTTTAGATCCTGAGACATGAAAACTAGTATTGAAGAAAAATTGATGCTATGTAGAGAGACAAACCTTAACATGCGTGCTAGGAAAAACTGAGGTTCGAAGGGTCTCCTGTGTTTCATCTGTAAGTTTCCTTTTTGGCACGCTCAGAACAAAAGCTGCCTGGTCCCATGTTGCTGCAGTTGCCGTGATACGATATCCAGAATCCCATCGTCGATGGATGCCTTCACTAGGATAAAGGAAATCAAGTTCAACCACCTGAAATTAATACATAGAATTAGATCGCCATCCCATGCTAAAATATATTAAAACACTATATGGAATACAATATATTTTAATAAAAATTAAAATAAAGATGACCTGCTTTGCAAATCCTGCACCACGGGACATAACAACCCCCCATCTACTTCCTGAGGTAGCCATTGCAGTCACATAAAAGCCCTCCCTCCATTTTTTATTAATCCATTTATAAGGAAATGAATCGCTAATTTTATACGACTGTTGCATATAACTAGTACCTGAACTCAAAAGGAATACAGCAAGTCAGACAAAATTGAAGTAGAGACAGTTACAAAACCAAAAATTCAAACAGTTTAGACTGACCCTTAGACATTACAACTAATGAGCTTCCATTATTGGCTCCAGCTATGGCACTGATATAATAATTCTTTTCCCAGTGCTCCATTATCCATTCCTTCACACAACCAAAAAGAAAACAATAATAATGCAATTGTTACAATACATGTTTAGAAGTTATGTCAATGAGCTACTTACTCTCCAAAGAACAAGAACGAATTCAGAATAACAGTGTGATAGAAATGCTTCAGGTAGATAAAAAGATATAAGCATGTACCTTGCGAAGAAAATATGGTGAGAGCTCATAGACTTGTGCAGAGTAATTCGTACCGGCATCCATAATAATGGCCCATAGATTTTGATATGAAGCTACACTGCTAACAAATAAGCCAACCTCGTTTCCTTTTTCGATGTGCTGACCAAGCCTTGCATCAGCCACATTATAGTGATACCTAAGAAAGCATGCCAAAGTTCTCAACCTCACCTAATTTGAGTTAATTTGACCACTCTAATGTCCTAACAAAACGATATAGAGATCATGCTGAATAAGCATGAGAACATGGAACTTTAAAATATTTGGAATGAATAAAAGATTCACAGTGCAAAACAGACTCAAAACAGTGGTCGATTAAATCAATGAAAAAAGGCCAAGGACTAATGACCTGAGGCATATTTTGTACCTTTGTTTCATTGGTCTGCATGCATTGTACACACTAATCCATTGTGTTGTTGGCATGCCCATACGAACCTTCTTCTGTGGTTCTTCATCATCTTCCTCCATAGTCAAACGACCTCTCTTGTGACCAACCTGATAAATAAGCTTCACAACACCAAAAGTATAGATTAAATAAATCTGAAATTCAAAAATTGAAGCACTGTTTCATTAAAAATAAAGTTAATAGCTCAATAAGTCCAACTTAAGAGAAAACAACTAATAACTCCAACAAAAAAGGAACAACCCGTGAACCTTCTGGGCACCTTCTGTGTTAAGTGGTCTCATATCTGGATTTGTACCTACAACTCCATCAAAGAGGGAAATGCATTTTGCATAATTAGGTTCTTCATCAAACTTTAAGTTCACCACATATTCAACGAACTGTTTGAAAGGCTGTGGACAGAAGCAACAAAGCGCCTCTGAGGTTATTGCCATCTTCTTCTTGCAAACAACAAACCCCTTGTTTTCTCCCTAAGAACACAATAATGTTGGAAGTATAAGCAAAAAAAGTGAACTTTCAGTTATTTGTTTATGTACAAGTGAAGCAGAAGTGACAAACATGTTCCCCAAACTAAAAAAAAAAAGGACCTACCTGGTACCCTTGCCAAGGTAAACGACCACGGAGAAGAAAAATAAGGGTGTAAGCAAGAGATTCCAAATCATCCCTCCTGCTACCAGTTCTCCCTAAATGAGCATGCACACTAGCATAACGCACTGTTCCCCTGCCCGAACCAAATTATCACAAAGCCAACAATAAAATTTTTTTAATTAAAACAAATCTAAAGACAGTAAAAATTATTTCAATTAATTTCTTAATATAAAAAATGATACAATCAAAAGTCAAACCTGAAAACATCTGGCTTTTGGTCATACTCAACATGCAAACCAGTTGAACTATCTTGCCATCTAGTAGCTGAATAGCCAGAACAATTCAGAAAATTGTGGTTCAATGGAGACAGTCAGAATACCCAAAAATCAACAGTTTAGAGTTAATTTAAGAGATGAGAATGACATTTTTCTAATTACCCAATCCAAGATCAACAAGAAATAATTTTTTCTCATCAGGAGTTCCCGGAGTGCCAAGCAGAAAATTCTCAGGCTTTACATCTCCATGGACATAACTGCAAAAGTTTGTGTAATGTAGTCTGAGAATCACATATTTTTCATTTAAATATGACATTAAAAATTCACAAGATTAATCACACAACATAAATAGCCAACTAACAGTTCCACAAATAGAAGTGTATATCATCCAATCCACATGCCAGACCAAACCAATCCAATTCATCTTATCAAAACTAAAATTAGAGAGCAGTATAACATATGCAAAGAACTTTTACCCTCTAAGATGCATCTTTTCCAATATGGATATAGCTTCAATGGCAATACATGCAACCATTTCAGTGGACATTCTGCCAATAAGACCAGGACTTAATTTAGCAAACTTATGCACAAATGATAAACTAATAGACAACAAAACAATTGAGCAATTGAACTCACAAGTTTGAGTTAATATTGTTATTCCAAACATCCCACAGGCTTGGACCCAACATATCCATAACCTACAAGTACAAGGGTTTGCTGTTAAAAACAATTCCAAAACAAGATGAAAATACAGCTAAAGGAATCCACCAATCTCGAGCCAGAAACAAAAGCAAAGATAGCATACCATGACATAATAATCACCTTGCTGACCCTTATAGTGTACTAGTGGTACACCATGACTGCCACCAAGAGTGCTGTGCAAGGGACAAAAAGTCATTGATTCAAAATTATTGCTCCAAAAAAGAAAAGGAAAGGGATTTGAATATGTATTATTAATATGCAACAGTCATAAGAAAGCATGATGGATATAATCTAATACTCACTCATAAACCTGCCACTCATGCGGTGGTCCATAATTACATCCTTTACCACTTCTATGCTCGAATTTTAGTGCCACCTAAAATCCAAAGTTCAGAGGTGATAGTATAAAACATTGAGATCAAAGATCAAATCACACTCAATCATCACACGTATAAAAACACAACAGCTATACCTCTACAGCTCCTGCACCAGCTTTATCATTTGTATTTACAGCAGACACACGTCGACCAACATACACTTGACCAAAGCCACCCTTTCCCAACTTTCTTTCTACTTTGTACAAAGGGGAATCCTCAACCTGAACCTGCAGCACCATAGCCAAGAAATTACATTCATCCACAAGAGATTCAAGAAAAAAAAAAAGAGTAAAGGGGAGAGCTGATAAAAATACTGCCATAGTTCAGCAGCTGCTGCCTGCACAAAATGGTCATATCATTTCTTTCCCTACATGTCTAAACACATTACCATTTTAAGCTCTACAAAAGTATTTTCAAGGAAGACTCCCAATTTAGATAATTGATCAATGCCATCACGAACAGACAACACTGTAAATTCTTCATATTGCCTCCTAAATTACTGCATTAGTTTTAGTGACAAGATCATGATTCCAGCAGCTTCATTTAAAAAAAAAAAAAAAAGACGGCATATGGAGTAGACAAAGTAGCAATGAGGTGCTTCGAAGCAAACTAAAGAACTTTTGACTTTTAGCAAATAAACAAGGAGAAAAATAATGAGGTGATTTAGAAACAAGTCTTATATTTTCTATGAAAAACAATAGGCACAATGTAATAGCAATGTGTTAAAAAGAACTAAAATTTCATCTTTTTTAATGATAATCAAGCTGAGTGCATTAGCAATGACAAAAAAGAGTGAAGCAGGGGCCTAGAGACTTGCTATGGAGACTGGAAAAACACAAGAATTATTTTTTGGTCAACACAGACAATATTCTGTCAACAATAACAGCTGAAAATTATGCTTGCCATCAATGTCAGAAAAAGAAAACATTCTTCCTATTCTAAAGCCCTAGTAGACATAGTGAAATGCAGAATCAAACTAGGAATCAGTTCTACAAGAGGAAGAAACATGATGAACATTCACAAAGAATTGCATTCACTAAAGACAAACATGGGTTTTTTAAATAATCCCACAAAAACAGGGTCTTTACTCCTTTCTGACAGATGAAAAATACAAGAAGTTTCATAATCAGGACTGACAATTACTTGCAGCAGAGTTATGCACCAAAGTTGTTATATTAGCTCTCTAACTCATGCAAACTCTTGACTATAGAATAGCAATTTTGACTACATAATAACAGTTAATTAGTCACAGAAAGATCAAGGTATTCAGATTAGGAGGAACTTTTAATGACAGTACATGAATAACTGAATAAACTTTCACTAAAAACTCTGCCAATAATTTGTTTCCTAATAACCCTTGATTTTCTTTACTAGTTGATTGATTGATTTTCTTTAACAGTTAATTGGTATTTCATTGTTTAAATGTGATTATATTCTTGTCCATCTGTTGGCAACCATAACTTTTATTTAGATTAGACAGAAATATTTGGAAACTATAATTTTATGTGCATGTAGTATCTAGTCGAGAAATATAGAAACATCTGAATCTTACATCTAATTAAACAAGCTAGTCAATATGACAAGTGGTACATTCAATTGTTGCTTTCCATCTCACAAATGGGGCCAACAGATTACAACATATTTCCCTAATTTTCTTTCATTGATCTCGAAGAGCGATTACTTGGTGCTCCTGGCACAATGCTCCTTGCTAAAAAATGGAATCCTCGGAGTTATCATGATAGGTCCCATTTTTAAGTGAGGGACATGCACTACACCGGGAGTACTTAATAATTTTCTCCTTCTCAAACCTTTGAAAATTATACTAAATATTCCAGTTTTGAATCCTAAACTTTCTTATAATCTGCCATCCAACAGTGCAACGACCACCCCATCAATCCAACAGAGAATTCCATTTATGAAAAACAGTACTGTATATGGACATGGGTTAAAGAGTTTAGGCATTGTCCCCAGTAAAAGGGCTACAGGGTGCAGTGTGCCTACTTTTGCGAAGTAGTTTTCACTTTCTTCGCACTCCACTGATCTATTTTCATAATCCTTTTTTTTTTATTTCATTAAAATAAATAAAACACAATTACCAAATATCAATTCCACGACATCGAAAAACAACAGTACTTTAGACAAGATAAAGCCCTTTTTCAAAATGAAAAAGAAAATTATTGTTAGGAAAAACATCTTTCCAACACTTTTATAGTTCTTCAAGAAATCTTTAACAAAACTAAAAAATTCTGCAACCCTCCTAAAAAAAATATCTCACAAACTACAAATATTCTGTCTTGGCACAGCTGATTTCAAGATTTGGCAAAAAAAATTATGAATTTTAGGATTGAACAAGTGGCATTTCAGATAAAAAAAAAAAAAAAAGGTTTCTATAGCGGTCTCAGTCTCATACGCAATCGACAGAATCTTTTAAAATTTTATTTAATATACTATTACTATCTGGTTGTTCAATCAGAAGTAGAGAATAATATAATAACCAAAGAAAATATACTAGATCACAACTTCAAGAATCGAAATTCTTAAGGAAAAAAATAACTTTTTAATTACAATGACAATAGCGATCGCCATCATGCAACTTTCAAATTAGCAAATTTAGCTTAAAATTAAAATTCAGGGGAAAAAAAAAGAACCTGGTCGGGTATAGGGGCAGCGGTTCCCTCATCGTCATCGCCACCAGCAAGCGGCTTATCATTACTTTTTCCACCACTATCTAACACGTCCATCGGCTTCTTTTCTCCCAACACTCCCTTCTTCTCTCTAGCAACCTCTAAATCCCTGTTCTCCTCCTCTTCTTTCACCGCCCCTGAAACAGCACCACCCACTCCTACCCTCTCATTGCGAGTTTTATGTTCCTTATCGTTAGTTTTAGGCGTTGCCAATCCCGCCTCCGCTGCTGCCCTCCTTCTCCTTGTCCTCTTCGCAATCGGTTCTACCACTTCGACTGGATTCTTCTTCTGCTCCTGCTGTTTCTTTTCTGGCTCCGGTGTTGCTGCTGCTCCTCCTCGGCCTCTGCGCACTCGACTACGCAGCACAGGCATTTTTCATTCTTTGATTCCAATTCTCATCCACAATTTAAAATAAAAATAAAAATAAAAATAAAAATAAAAATAAAAATCACAATCAAGAACCGAAACGACGTGGTGAGTGAGTTGCTAGAATTGATCGAAATATTGAGAATCGCGTAACCGAATAGAATCGAATCGATTGAAGGAAAGAGGAATTAGGGATTCCTTTTATCAATTAGGGATCCGTAGCTGTTGACAGTGAACAGAAAGAGAAAAATTTTATTAGTTTAACTGGAATACTAAAAAGTGATTTAATTACGTGGCAGATTTTTATACGTTGATTTGGATAGAATTGAGAGCGGGGTTTTTTCTTTTTTAGAAAAAACTATTGCTATAGCTTACTTTTTACAAAAAATTCGGTCAAATAATTTTTATTTTTATATATAATTATATTTTAAATCTTGATAACTTGTTTTTTATTTATAAAAATATTTTTTTTCGTTTATTTTATATGCAAAAATTAATTTTATAACAGTTTTAACCAATATATGTATTTTTAAAATTATTGAAAAAAAAACTGCAACCATAAAAATTAATATAATGTCAAAAATAAACTAAATGATATGGAAAAAATATTATTTTCTCACATCTATAAACACTTGGATTACAATAATAATCGGTAGTGTTTAACAATTATTATTTTTTGCTCTTTGACCCTTTTTTTGTTCTGGATATTGATTTTTTTTAATTTAGTTTTTACATTATATGTTTATTAGGACTTAGAGTTGATAATTTATTTTAATTTACTTTTTCTATGGTTATCACAGTATCAAAAAAAACCATAGCATCGAGTTGGTAATCGATTTTATGAGTATTGTTCGAATTCTTAATTTTTCTAAAGATTAAGAGTGAAGGGACTATAATTGAAGAATAGAAAAATTGAGGCATGGAAAGAGAGAAAGGAAAGAAGAATGGGTCGTTGGAGCCATATCAAACCTTGTATTGCCACACATGTCGCCTTATAGGAAAGGAAAGAGGACGCCTAAAAGATTCCAACGACATCAAAGAATACATGAATTGAAGAATAGAGGAAAGATAAGGCTCTGCTTAAAGGTGGTAGACCTTTCTCATGTCATGACATATCCTTTACATCTTTTTTCTTCTCTTTTAATTTAGTCCCTCGATTTTGGAAATCTCTTCAGTTCAGTCCTATATTTTGTTTTTTTTATTTGTCATTTTCCCTTCTTATTTTAGTTTAGTCATTTGATTTTTAAAATCTCTTCGATCCATCCCAGATTTTTTTAATTGACATTTTTTTTTAGATTAGTTTTTTTTATTGTATCATTCAACATTGGTTTGGTTTTATTTTAATTAGATGATAAAAAAAAAATAAGCAACAACAACAAATGGACAAAAAACAAATTGATCACGATAACTTAGGGAAAAAAAACCTTTTTCTAAAACGGGTAAAACAATGTAACTCAATTCTTAGCTAATTAAACACAAAAAGACAAAATTAGGTAAAAAAATGACATAAAAAACTCGGTTTAAGTCAACCCAAGTTAGCATACAAACCTTTAACTCGAGTAATAATCAAGTCAATCTGGGTTAACCTATCAAACCCGCAACTAGATTATGAGATTGGGATAACTTGATTAATGTGGACCAGCCTAGAAACAACAGCAAGGACCCATTACATGTTCCAAATAGTCCAATGACTCAGTCCAAAACAAAGGCATTGAATGCATTGGTTTCGAAGGTTTCAACCAAGTCAGATTTGAAGGGCCTATTAGAATATCAAGAGAAGACCCTAGTACATCTTATCCATGTGCAAGAGGGGCCTATTCCAACCTTATTTGGGCCATGAGGTGAGGACAACAAAAGAAACAAAAACTTCTACTACAACTTGGAAACAACATGGGTGGCTACCTTTTCCTTTTGTTTCTAGGATTAATGGTTGCATGGAAGGCTATAAATAAGCCTTGAATCAATTCTATAATATTTTATTTCCTTCTCTTCTTCTCATGGTAGAATAT
>Ga0325401_1003177_pt1 | contig 14940 bp, 15 predicted proteins | sample PopdelMetagenome_FD_205666 | JGI IMG/M metagenome (GOLD analysis project Ga0325401, IMG submission 205666) | Populus deltoides microbial communities from Bellville, Georgia, United States - Xylem-PdKOR-R2 | ecosystem: Host-associated > Plants > Phyllosphere > Stem > Wood/Secondary xylem | place...
GGGGATGGATATTATTCATTTTGTTCTTTTATGCATTTGATCCGATTTGATTGAAAGATTTTCAAGTTTTTATGTTTTTGTAAAGTTTGACCTATTTTAGCTTTGGTTTCTTCTGTTGGTTAGTTTTTGAGTCAAATCGGTTGGGTCAACCCAACCGTCAACTTAGTCAGGTCAACTGCTTCTGGGTCAATCCATCTAGATCGACTCGTTTGGGTCAACAAAAAAACAATGTCTCTAGTTTTTGTTTGGATTAAAATTTTTTTTTTGGTTTAAGCATTTCTTTTTATTTTAAAAGTAAAAAAATATACAAAAAAAAATATTTGTGTGTTGCATATGGCTAAGTCTCTTAAACATATTTAAAAAGATCACATCATCTAGTATTTCCATACAAAAATTTAAAATACGTATTTGCATACATTTTGGGATTTAATAACTAGTTTACTAAATCCATGAGAATTTAACCAATATTTCAATAATCAAAATTTTAATTCATGAGAATTAATGGTTAATATTCTAATATAGAATGTTGGACCTACAAGTGAGGCTGATATTTGAATATTAGAAGTTGACAAAAAAAATTACTATAATTATTCTAAATATTCACTAATTTTAATTAGGAGTATTTTTCACCGTTATATGCAATTATTAAAAACTTTTTTCATAAGAATTTATTTGGGTAAGTACACAAGCACACCAAATTTATTTACATGTATAAACCCCACTCCTAAGCCATAGACAGACTATCAGTTAGGAACCCATCAAAATCTTTAAATTGCATTCAAAACCACACAAAACAACTTACCTCATGTAGGGTGCGCTATGGGTGCTAATACCTTTAAACCTCTGATAAAACTATTACACTTGGGTTTCCTAGCGACCCTAAATCAAACAACTAAGTGATGACTCCCAATGACCCCTTGACGCCATGCATCCACGTGCAACAATATGTCTTCGAAAACTTAACCTAAATTAGAAAGCCAAATTGAGCAGTATGAAATGCTATACAAGAAGCATATGATATTGGAAAGTGAGTTAGCTGAAGCAAAGGCGAAAGGAAAAACTGTTGGGGTCTTCAAAATTGATTTGGATAAAATGAGAAATGTGATTAACCTATTAAATTAGAAGCTCGCCAAGAAAAGGTCAAAGCAAAACATTTGGAAGAAAAGAACGGACTGCTCAAGCACCACAAATAGATATTTGACACCAACAACAATCAATTGAATAGGAACAACATGTTTCTCTTGAATAAGATGAGAAACATGGATGAGCAGATTAATTAGGCCTCTGTCTATGCCCGAAGAATCCACCACAATGTCTAACAAGTTGGAAGGGATGTCCATTGATATCAACAAATCATGGTTGGGACTGATGCTTTTCTTAGGGATATAGAAAATAAAGGCTTTGCCTTTCTCTTTATAAACGATGATGATGAGTAGACTAATTTTCAAATGAAAAATATTTCATCAAGTATTAAAGAAAAAGGATTAGACCGAACCTTTTAGCAATATCTCTTTATGATGAGTGTATTCTTATTAAGATTGACTCAAATTAAATTATTCAACATCTATGAAAAGATCGTAACTCTACCCGTTTATAAAGGAATGGTGGTAATATATCAGTTTGGGGTATAACTAATCCATATCCAACATACATCATCATGCATAATCATACATCCATATGCATCTACATATATAAATTATGGAATGTGTATGGTAGCAGGTATTCAAAATATAGGTCCTTCTTGCCAAAGTCTACAATACTAGGCTTCGTAAAAAGGATGAAGAATGAATAGGGGGCTCACTTGGAGGCCTACTACCAAAAAAAGCTAGAAGACATTAAGAATAATATAGCTCGAATGGCTAATTTACTCGAGTAACTCCTGTGAATGTAGTCTGGAGAAGGGGCATCCAATCAGCAGTCGATTATACTACTGCCACCGACAACTTTAATTATCCCTGACTCACAAAACTTGGGGGCAAATCCTGCAGATGGATCACAAGGAACAACAACCATTCTGATAGCTAGCCCAATTACACCTGTTTAAGTGTCAGCCATAATAAGTCTAACAATAGAAGAACCCCACATAGTTAAACCCCCTACTCATTCTGATCAAGATAAGTGGGCTACCTTGGGGAAAGATTGAGGGTTGTTAAGGGATTTAACGTCTATAACCAAGTTAAAACAACTGAAATATATCTGGTGCCAAATGTAATGGTACCCAAAAGGCTTAAAGTGTCAAAATTTTTCAAGTACACATGATTGTAATGCCATAATACACACTTTCATACTGTAACAAAATAGAGGAGGTCATACACGATGAGAAGTTGCTCATTCATTCCTTCTAAGATAGCTTGACCAGTTTTGTATTAAGTTGGTACATGACCTTGGATAACACAAGGATCAAGAAATAGAGTTATCTTACTAATGCTTTCTTGAAGCAATACAAGTTCAATATTTACATCGCTTCAGACCAAACAAGTTTAATAACGACGAAGAAAAGCAATAAGGAAACTATAAGGGAGTACACTCATAGATGAAAAAACAAGGCAATGCATGTATAACCACCTTTGTTAGAGAAAAAGATGGTGACTCTACTTGCTAATACTTTCAAGTCTCAATATTATGAACATTTAATGGGTAACTCCGTCCAACATTTTTATGATGCCGTTATTATTGCTGAGAGAATAGAACAAGGGATAAAAACTAGTAGAATATCAAAACGTATAGAGAAAAATGAATTTATTGGGAAGAAAAAAGATGCTGAGGTAGGCAATGTAGAAGAAGGATGTAAGAGTAAAAAGAATTACCAAAACCAAAATTACCAAACCCTGATGATGCAGCCATATTATTTGATAGTTTTACCCATATTTTCCTAGTATTTTGCCTATGTTTTATTTATAAATGCCTTGCTATTCTTTGTTTTATATTTTGAAGGCACTTTTAGATGAAAGATTAAAAAAGAAGTAAATTGGAGATAATTGACATATTTGACCTCTAGTCGATGTTTTCTGCAGAGCTTGAGCTCTAAAGGTCCAAATGAAGTGATTTCAGTGGAATTACAAAGCTAACATCCATACCTTTCTATACATATATGGCAAGAAAAATAAAAAGAGAAAGAGCATGGAAATCACATTCTTCAAAGACAAATCTTGCATTCTGCCAATGTTGACCTTTGTCCATTTTAATTTGAATATCTTGAGCTAGAGACGTCCATTAGATGCAAACTCATTTGTTTTGGATTCCTGACATGAAGATCTATCAGCCTACCAAATTTCAGTAGACATAGAGCTCATATGAGAGAGATATAAGTTTTCTAAGATGACACATGAATTCTGCCAGCAGACAGGTTTTGTGAAGAAACAAGTCCAAAGTACTTCTCAAAGCATCCAAACTGACATCCAAGTCTTTATTTTGACAATTTAGCTCCTCTAAGTTAAAAGTCAAAGCTTGAAGATTTTATGCAAGGCTATTTCTTTTTTTTTTAGAAAAATAGTTATTGAAATACTTAAATGTAAATTGTCTACTTAAAAAAAGACTATTTTGTAGAAAAAGGGAGTACGGTTTCCTAAGATATAAAACGAAAGAGAGAAAGAAAAGAGGGCAGCTAAAAAAGAGAGTAAAAACACATCGTTTTCTCTAAAAACCTAAAATCATGCATTCTTTTTTCTTTTGATTAGTTGTTCAATAGACGTGCAAGGCTAAGCTCTTTTTCTTAGTTGTAAGGACACTGAAACCTTCATATTTCAAGAACTGTGAGATTTATTTTACCTTTTCTTTTCAGTTTATATGATGAACATGCTTGTTTTTGTATGCTTATTTCCTATGATTGTAAACAATCTATTACTAAGTTTGCTATCAAAACCAGAGTTGTGATATATAAACTTGTGAAGCAACTGCGATTAATAGTTGTGGCGGATCCAGGTTATTAATTTTAGGAAAAACATTCAATCAAATCAAATATGGACTGCAAACACTTATGTTGTTTAGATTAATCAACTTATCTAGTTCATAAGACTGCCATTGAATTAAATTACTAGTGTAGACACTGTGGTTGTTTGATGGTTAGGTTATACGATGGATCTGTTAACTAATTAATGTTAAGAAAAGAGAAATGTTCAAAATATAAATTGATATATTATTTCAATGATTGGTTCTGATTTCCGTAGGTGAACGTCTACTTGAAACTAAGGTTTGTTCTCTTGATATTTTTTTGATTTATTTAATTTAGCTTGATTGTTTAATTCTGCTATTGTCTATATAACCTCAATCCCCCCCAATTGCATATCGTATTGCATAAAAATATGAACTAAACTTTCCTCTCGTGGGATCAACCTCTTACATACTCTATACCATCTTATTTATTTAAGATAGGGTAATTAATTTATGTGACTGCGACGTCATAATAAATTTTAACGCCGTTGCCAGATAAGTGATTTTAGTTGATTTTTGTGCTGTGATTGTTATTTATTTTGTTGAAAAATAAAAAAAAAAGTTGCTTGTTGTACTGTGTAGTTATGGTGCAAGTACTGTTCAAAACATATTTTTTGGTGGAATTAGGCCTTGGCCTTTTGTCTCCTAAAGGAAAATGATGTTCTAAACAAGACTAGTGGCCACTAGCCTCAATCTATCAATGTCAAATTTCGTTGTTTTCTAGGGTTTTTAGGCAGTTTTTGTGTTCTAGTGTTGGATTTTCATTCAATTTGCACTAACTTAAATCCTTTATGTGGTTAACTTCTTTTAAGTTTTCTTGATGATTTATGCCTATAATCCATTCTACTAACCAAAGACAAAATGTCATGTCTTTTCAATATAAACAAGGTCAAGTATTCAACTTAGAGAAGCAAATGGAGCAAGTATCTTCAAGTGTAGGAAAATTGGAAGCACAAATGAATGAAAAATTGTCATCCCAAGCATTGAATCCAAAAGATAATGCAAGTGTGATCACACTGTGAAGTGGGAAAGAACTTGAAGAGCAAAGGTCAAAACAAATTGAGATGAAGGAAGAAGAGGAGATAGAGAAGAAACATCCCATTCCTCCACAAACTAAAATAGCGACCAATACTCCAAAGGTAAGTTCTAACTCAATGAATTCTAGTTTTAAGAAAATTCCCCCTTTTCTGTTGAGTTCTTCTAGGTCAAAGAAAGAGGATAAAGAAAAAGAGATTTTAGAGGTTTTTAAGAAAGTCGAACTCAACATTCCTTTGATTGATGCTATCAAGCAAATTCCCAACTATGCCAAATTCTTGAAGGAGTTGTGTACTACCAAGAGAGCTTACAAGCTAAAAGGTTACAAAACGATAAGTGTGGGTGAAGTTGTATCTGTTGTTATTCAAAAGAATCTGTCTTTGAAGCAAAAAAACTCAGGTTCGTTTACTACCCCATGTGTTATTGGTAATGCTAGTTTTAAAAGGGTCTTATGCGATTCAGGTGCATCCATTAATGTTATGCCTAAACATGTTTATGATTCTCTTAGTTTTGAGCCTTTGATTAAAACTAGTATTGTAATACAATTTGCAGATCATAGTTTTGTTTATCCACTTGATATGATAAAAGTTGTCCTAGTCAAGATTGAGAGTTTGGTTATTCCATATGACTTTTATATTCTTTTTTTTTTTTATCATAATGTAAGAAGTACTGTAGATCAATAGTAACCAAGCTGGGAAACCATCAAGTTATATACAGACATGTACATTGAACCCTAAAGGGAAAACAACAAGGCACCAAGGACATAAAATACATTCAAATAGCAACAGAGGTGAACAAACACCCCACATAATATAGATGAATCATGAGCAGCATAACTGGTTAACCAAGGAACCTATGAACTGAATAGGTGCTAGGATAACCAACCACCAAAAGGAAACAACAAAGCAAAAGAAAACGACCCTACAGAAGGGATCTGAGAGCCAAGATGCCGGTATAGTTGACAGCACAACAATTAGCGATGGATAGCTTGTAATTAACCAGCAAAGCCCACCAGCAATGGATAGCTTGTAATTAACCAGCAAAGCAATCAATTGTGGGATATCACATCAGGCTTGACACTTGGAGACAAACCACAATGGAGACAACAACTCAATAGGGAGAAATCCTTGAGAAGCTAGCAGCCTCATGCTGATTTAGAGGATTATGGAGCCCTCGAGTATTCCTAACATGGAATGGGAGAGGAGGGATGAGGGTCCCCTCAATTCCCAGATAATCTGTTAGAACATCTCCTCACTGAATTTCTGGTACTCATGCTCACAAAAGTTCCATTTCATACTCTGTCATTTCTGGCTTCATTATACAATACAACTTCTTTGCCCTTACGAGAAATCGACTGAGGCAAATCACAGTGGCTCCCTGTTGTTAATACTCTTTTTTGACACTTTGGCGGTTTGTTGCCATTTCTCTGACTCCCAGCAGATGCGCATCCATTCATAGAGATACCTGCTTCGGCCTGCATTGGGTAAGTCTCTGCTCCTCTAGAGTAAGACCTTCCCCCGGATGCGCAATGGAAGTATTAGCAACAGGGTCCGACATTTTAGAGATACTACCGTTGTTGTTGTTCCCAGCATTGCCATTTCCTGGACCTCACATGATAGGAGGGCCTTTTTTACTCTTTTCCCTTCCACGTATTGTTACCCACTCATCAGTCGTAGCCACAGCTTCAGTTTGCATAGGATCTATAAGCTGTTCATCATGAACAAAACCATGTTTGTCTTTTACATTCTCCATAGAGGCGGCCACAACAGGAGGTCCAAGTCTATCATGGACATTAACCCGACTGGTCTTCTTAGTATCAACACTATCCTGACCTCCCTTCTTATTAACTGCACTGGAAGAGGGGCCTTTAGAACAAGCTGCAGTAATATGCCCAAGAACTCAGCAATGCTTGCAGAAATTTTAGGAGAGTCTCATACTCAACAGGTTGTACCAAAGTAGCTCCAGTAGGTAAGATGTTGATGGAATGAGGTAAGTCAGCAAGTAAGTCCATCTCAATTAACACTCTAGCATAGGAGAGCCTTAACATGTTAGAGGTTGCATATCACTTTGATGAGGATTACAGATGTGAATTTTATATTCTTGATATGGAACATGATTCTAGTGATTCCTCAAACAACAACACTTCTATATTGTTTGGAAAACCATTCTTGAAAACTGCCAATATTAAAATTGATTGTGGTAAGGATACTTTGTCTATGAAAGTAGGAGATGAAGTGATTGAATTTAATTTTCATGATGCAATGAAATATCCTTACAAACAATGTTTATTCTATTACATGCTATGACGAAGTTGATAAATGTGTGCAACAAGTTTTTGGTTTTGATTGCGAGTATGGATTAAGCGTGGCTTTGAACTATGGTTATGATTTTATCGAGATAGAAGAGATGAAGAAGCACATATGTGTTCCCCAAAACATTTAAGAATCAACCTTGGCTTTGCAAACTTTGCAAACAGCCCCCTTTGGTAATGTTGTTGATTTAGTACTTTCACATAAAAAGCTTTTGTCATCTATTTTACAGACACCCGTGTTAGAATTGAAACCTTTGCCTGATAATTTGAAGTATGTATTCATTTGCGATAACAATACACTTCCCGTTATCATAGCAAAAAGTTTGACAAGTGCGCAAGAGGAAAAACTTGTGAAGTTGTTGTCCGATCATGAAACAACCATTGGATGGACTTTAGCTGACATCAAGGGCATTAGTCCCTCAATGTGTATGCATCACATATTATTGGAGGACAATGCGAAACCAATAAGGGAAATGCAAAGGAGGTTAAACTTGCCTATGATGGAGGTAGTGAAAGTTGAAATTTTAAAACTATTAGATACAGGAGTCATTTACCCCATCACGAACAGTAAAAGGGTGGTGTCAATCCATGTGGTGCCCAAAAAGATCGGAATAACATTGGTAAAGAACAAAAATGATGAATTCATTCCTACTCGCATCTCGAGTGGTTGGAGAATGTGTGTTGATTATAGAAAGCTTAATCTTTCTACACTTGCATCATTTCCCATTACCATTCATAGACCAAATGCTTGAATGTCTAGCAGGTAAGTTTTTTTCTTGTTTTCTTGATGGATATAGTGGATATAATCAGATTATTATTAATCATGAGGATCAAGAAAAGACTACATTTACATGTTTATTTGGTACATATGCATATAGGAGAATGCCCTTTGGTCTCTGTAATGCACCCATAATTTTTCAAAGATGCATGATAAGTATTTTTTCTGACTATGTTGAAAGAATAATTGAGGTTTTCATGGATGATTTCATGGTGTATGATGATTCTTTTGATAAGTGTTTAGAAAGTTTATCTTTAATCTTGAAAAGATGCATTGAAACTAATCTTGTCTTGAACTATGAAAAGTATTATTTTATGGTAGAACAATGAATAGTTTTTGGGCATATTGTATCTTTGCGTGGATTAAAGGTTGATAAAGCTAAAATAGATGTTATTTCATAATTGTCTTACCCTTCATACGTGAAGGAAGTTCGTTCTTTTCTTGGCCATGTAAGTTTCTATCGATGCTTTATCAAAGATTTCTCAAAGATTACAGCACCCTTATGCAAATTATTAGCCAAAGAAATGGATTTTATGTTTGATCAAGCATGTAAAGATGCTCATAATGAGATTAAGAGGCATGTCACATCTGCCCCTATCATATAACCACCAAATTAGGATGAACCTTTTGAGATAATGTGTGATGCTAGTGACTACGCGGTAGGGGCTATACTTGGGCTAAGAATAGGGAAGAATTTGCATGTTATCACATATGTTTTATGCATGTTGGACGGAGCGCTATGCAATTACCATGCAACTAAGAATGAACTTTTTGTAGTGGTGTTTGCTCTAGAAAAATTCAGGTTATATTTACCTGGTATATAAGTCATTTTTACTGACCATGCAGCTTTGAGGTATCTTTTGAAGAAAAAAGAGTCCAAATCAAGATTAATTAAGTGGATCTTGCTTTTACAAGAATTTGATCTTGAGATCAAAGATAAAAAAAAGTGCTGAAAACCATGTAGCTGATCACTTGAGCCGACTGAGGACCAAGGATATACAAACCAAAATAATAAGAGAGACATTCCATGACGAGCAGTTGTATGTGTTACATTCCTATACAAGACCATGGTATGCTAATTTGATGAACTATTTAGTCACCAAAGAATTCCCTCCAGGTTTGTCTAAATCCTAAAAAGACAAGTTATGAGTTGATGCTACATATTATTTTTGAGACACTCCTTATTTGTGGAAATTTTGAGCTGATCAAATAGTTAGAAGATGTGTACCATAAGAATAATTTCATTCCATTCTCATCTTTTGTCATTCTTATTCTTGTGGTGGGCATTTTGGAGCAAAAAAATCAGCTCACAAGGTACTTGAAAGTGGTCTCTATTGGCCTTTTATTTTTATGGATGCATATCACTTTTACAAATCATGTGAAAAATGCTAAAGAACATGTAATATCACTCATAAGAACAAGATGTCTTTAACGAATATTCTTGTAAGTGAAATTTTTTATGTTTGGGGTATTCATTTTATAGGTCTTCTATTTCCTTCTTATTTTGGTAATCTTTATATCCTTTTTGTTGTTGATTATTTATCTAAATGGATTGAGGTGAAAACCACACGTACTAATGATGCAAAGTTTGTTTTAGATTTTGTTAGGACTCATATATTTGACAGGTTTGGAATCTCCAAAGCTATCATTAGCGATTGTAGCACTCATTTTTGCAATCGTTCAATGGAAGCATTATTATGCAAATACCATGTGACTCATCACACTTCCACAACCTACCATCCTTAAATGAATGGCCAAGCTGAAATTTCAAATCGAGAAATCCAGTCCATTTTGGAGAAGACAGTGCAACCTAATCGGCGAGATTAGAGTCTACGACTTGGTGATGCACTTTGGGTTTATCGGTTTGCATACAAATCACCTATAAGAATGTTACCTTATAGGATGATTTATGGAAAAACATGTCATCTACCAGTGGAGCTTGAACATAAAAACTTTTGGGCCATTAAACAATGTAACTTGGATTATGATGTTGCTAGGATTGCAAGAAACTTGCAATTGCAAGAGTTGGAAGAGATACGGAAAGATGCCTATGAGAATGCAAGGATTTACAAAGAAAAGACAAAAAGTCTTCATGACCGAATGATTACAAGAAAAGAGTTTTATGTTAGAGACAAAGTCCTTGTTTATCATTTGTATTTGAAACTTTTTCTTGGAAAGTTGCGATCTCGTTGGATTGGACCCTTTGTTATTTCTAATGTTTTTTCTTATGGTGCATTTGAAATTACAAGTTTAGAAACGAACAAAGTGCTCAAAGTCAATGGGCATCGATTGAAAACTTTCTATAATGGTTGGACGACAGAACTCACTACTTCCGTAGAGTTAGCTAAACCAATCTATGAAGCATGAGCATATGATGTGTCGAGCCAATGACATAAAACAAAAGCGCTTATTGGGAGGCAACCCAACAACTAAACAAAAAAATAAATTCAGATTTACTTTTTTTTTTCCCCTATATTTTATTTTTTGCATTTTACTTTATTTTTCATTCTTCTTTATTCCTTTTCTTTTATTTCAACATTGAGGACAATGTTGTGTTTAAAGTGTAGGGGCATTAAGAGAATTTTGGTTTTCTTTGCAGTTAAAAAAAAAGAGTCTAAGTTTTATCTTTTGAACTCCCATTGGTTTATGAGAATATGAGTATTATGTATGAGAATTAGTTGAGATAGATGAAAATATAAATTTAATGAATGAGTGTGCATGCAAGCTTTAAAATTTTAATTAGTTTTGGGATTGACTTTGAAAGTATGCCATGATGACTTTATAGTGTTATACCAATGCAAGTTTTTGAGCCTTCAACATTATATTCTTGGATTGTGTATTCTTTCAATGATATGTATCTCTAGAATTTGCTTCATATCTTATTGAGATTACATTCACATTACATAGGTACATAAAGATGATAAAGGCATTAGAAATTTTAACCACTTAAGCCAAAAAGCCAACTTAAAGCATATTATCTTTAGTGAGCTCCTTTGAAGCTTGTTCATCTATTTCTTTGCTTTACCCATGTGTAAGCCTTAACTTTTTATATGTTTTCCTTTTCTTCTAGCCAAGGATTAGTAGAGCATATACTTGTTGATATCTTATGGGATTATGGTTGGAAATAATGAAAAAAAATGAAAGAAAAAAAAAGTGGTGCTAGATGAAAAGAATGGGCAAAGTTGCCAAAAAGAAAAAAAAAGAGAAAAGAAAGAAAAGAAAAGTGTTCCATTGTGTTCTTAAAATTTTATGTTGATGGAGCTTGAAATTAAAAGAAGTTAAGTATTGGAGCTTAAAGATAGAAAATTTGTGTGCTTTGATGGGATATCTTGTTTCAAAAATCATATTTTTTTTAGAATGCTCTATTTCCTTTGGTTTTAGCCCTTTCTTTTCCTTTCTTTTACCTCACCTTAACCTTAGCCCCATTACAACAAAAAAGTAAGCCTCTAGTTCATACAATGCTTGTAATATTTTAGTAATGGAGATGAGATTGAAAAGCAGGCTTATGCTAGAACATATTCATTGATTGAATTTGAAAGATTTAAACACATAAGCCCTAAATACATGAGTGTTAGAGTGTATATCAATGAGAGGACCTATCACTTTGGCACAACAAAGAATTCATTTAAATCCCAACGATTAATTGAGTTTTGAAGCTTGCATATAAATAAATTCATGAAAATTTGTTATCTTTATCCTTCTTGATTGTATTCTTGTTTATAATACATATATTCTTGGACATTAATGGGAGATTAAGAGATTAGTGATAGTTATTTTATTTATTTAATTTAAATTTGATTTTATCTCTCCTTTCTTGAGGATGAGCAGGAGCTAAGTATGGGGGTATTTGATGCAACCATATTATTCGATAGCTTTACCCATTTTACCTAGTATTTTGCCTATGTTTTATATATAAAATGTCTTGATATTCTTTGTTTTATGTTTTGAAGGCATATTTGGATGAAAAATTAAAAAAGAAATAAATTGGAGATAATTGGCAGATTTGACCTCCAATCGATATTTTATGCAGAGCTTGAGCACTAGAGATCAAAATGAAGTGATTCCAATGGTATTAGAAAGCTAACATCCATACCTTTCTATACATATATGGCAAGAAAAATAAAAAGAGAAAGAGCATGGAAATTGCAGCCTTCAAAGACAAATCTCATGTTCTACCAGTGTTGACCTTCATCCATTCTGACTTGAAATCTTGAGGTAGAGAAGTCCATTAGATGAAAACTTAATTTTTTTGGATTCCTAACTCGAAGACATATCATCCTTCCAAATTTCAGCAGAAAAAGAGCTCATATGAGAGAGATATGATTTGTCTAAGATGACACATAAATTCTGCAAGCAGACAGGTTTTATAAAGTCCAAAAGACTTCTCAAAGCATCCAAAGCAATATCCAAGTCTTTATTTCGGCAATTTATCTCCTCTAAGTCAAAGGTCCAAGCTTGAAGATTTTATGCAAGACTATTTCTCCTTTTTTTAGGAAAATAGTTATTAAAATATAAATTGTCTACTTAGGAAAGGACTATTTTGTAGAAAAGGGAGTAGGGTTTCCTAGGATATGAAAAGAAAGAGAGAAAGAAAAGAGGGTGGCCAGAAAGAAAAGAAAAACACACCCTTTCCTCCAAAAACCCAAAATCATGCATTCTTCTTTCTTTTTTATTAGTTGTTCAATAGACATGCAAGGCTAAGCTCTTTTTCTTGGTTGCAAGGACACAAAAACCTTCGAATTTCAAGAATTATGAGATTTATTTTACCTTTTATTTTCAGTTTATATGATGAACATGCTTGTTTTCTATGTTTATTTCATATGATTGTTTATTTAAATTGCTAGAGCGGACTCTAAGTTGTTATTGTAAATAATCTATTGCTAAGTTTGCTATCAAAATCGAAGTTGTGGTATATAAACTTGTGAAGTAATTGGGATTAATAGTTGTGGCGGATCAAGGTTGTTAATTTTAGGGGAAACATTCAATCAAATCAAACATGGACTGCGGATAATTATGTTGTCTAGATTAATCAACTTATCAGTTCATAAGACTACCATTGAATTAAATTACTAGTGCGGACACTGTGGTTGTTTGATGGTTAGGGTTAGTTATACGGTGGATTTGTTAACTAACCAATGTTAAGAAAAGACAAATGTTTAGAATATAAATTTATGTATCATTTCAATGATCGGTTCTGATTTTCGTAGGTGAATGTCTACTTGAAACGAATGCTTGTTCTCTTGATAGTTTTATGATTTATTTAATTTAGCTTGATTGTTTAATTCTGTTATAACCTAAATAACCTCAACCCCCCCAATTGTATATCGTATAGTATAAAAATCTGAACTAAACCTTCCTTGTGGGATCGACCCCTTGCTTGTTCTATACTATCTTGTTTATTTAAGCTAGGGTAATTAATTTTTGTGACCGCAACATTGCAACACCTGGCTTCCCAAATATCCAATATCAACTTTGCTAAGCCTTTTTTTATAAACCAGCTCATTAACCTGCAGGGAAACCAAGCCAAAAACAAGATTTTTATGCTAAAGCTGATGAAACATAGTGAGTATACTAAGTATAGTGAGGTAGAATAGCTGAAAAAAACCCCTACTAATATATTCCTAATGTCTCTTATCCGAAGTTCTGAACCCCACCACAATGCACTACAAAAAGTTTTTGAACGAGGCGTATGTGCCCCAAAACATGACCCAAAGGACTAAAGAGCATCTGGTCAGAAGAATCCATGCAACAAATTACCTATACTTCACTAAAGACAAGCTCGATACTAGGGGAATAGGTCATAATAAACCTCTATACATCAATATAAGGTGCAAGGATTGCACCGTTGGCAAAGTATCAGTGGACAATGGTTTAACTTTAAATGTACTCCTAAAACACATGCTGAATGAAATGATAGTTGATTCAACACATATGCTGCCACAAACCATGACGATTAGGGTTTATAATGGTTCTCTAAAACAAGTGGTGATAACCATTGAAATAGAGTTGTTCATTGGCCTGTGCATTTCTTTAAGTAACTTTGAAAGTGATGGACACCCACCCGTCATACAAAATGTTACTAGGAAGGCCTTGGACACACATCACTAGCACCGTGACATCATTCTTGCATCAGTGTTTGAAGTATATTATAAATAGAACATTGGTAATAGTTAAGGCTGAAGAAACCTTGGCAATGATGTAGAATGTGGTAGTTCCTTACATAAAAGTCGAAGGGAGCAAAGATGGAAATCTTCATGCTTTTGAAATTGTTAACGCAACATGGGTGCTAGAAAACATTATATTGAGAAAAATGGTGATTTTTGAAAACGCAAGAATAACAACCAAATAGTTATTAAAGCATAGACTTCTTTTCCAATATGATCCTATCTTTAGAAATCCTGAGAGGATAAGTTCAATAAGGTTGAAGATTGCTAATCAGAGATTTGGGCTCAACTTTAAGCGTGAAAGAGAAGACTATAAAAGGGTTGTCGATATCAAACGAGAAAGAAGGCCAGCCATGCTGAAAGGAAAGGTACAAGAAGAAGAAGAGATTATCACCCCCTTGATCCATGTATCACCACAAGGTTGCTTATGCAATGCACTCTGAAGATATGACAGATGTCTCTGCCTAAGACTTGGTTGCTATGGGCATCAACACATTGGAACAAGATGACAAAAAGGTCATGAGTTGCAGTGAGAATGAAAAGGTTATGGAAAGAAAAGAGTTGCTACCGTAACTAATTGTCCATACCATGGAGAAAATGTCAATCAAAACCTTTGGCTGACAAAATTAGGTGACCCAAAAGGCTCACATAGTCTTCAAAAAGTAAATGATGATGTTGTTCTAATGTGTTTTTTTATGCTTTCTGTTTATCTATGTGTTTGT
>Ga0325401_1003178_pt1 | contig 14939 bp, 14 predicted proteins | sample PopdelMetagenome_FD_205666 | JGI IMG/M metagenome (GOLD analysis project Ga0325401, IMG submission 205666) | Populus deltoides microbial communities from Bellville, Georgia, United States - Xylem-PdKOR-R2 | ecosystem: Host-associated > Plants > Phyllosphere > Stem > Wood/Secondary xylem | place...
CCAGCACCCCGGCCGGCAGGCTGCGCGTCACCACCGCGCCCGCGCCCACCACCGTGTCGTCCCCGATCGTCACCCCCGGCAGCACGATGCAGCCGCCGCCGAGCCAGACGTTGCGCCCGATCGTCACCGGGTGCGCGCTCTCGATCCCGGCCGCGCGCGGGCCCGGCTCCAGCGGGTGGGTGGCGGTGTAGATCCCCACCGCCGGCGCCACCTGGCAGTGGTCGCCGAGCGTGATCGGCGCGCAGTCGAGGAAGACGCAGTCGAAGTTCACGTACGCCGCCCGACCGATCCGGATGTTGCGGCCGTAGTCGCAGCGGAAGCCCGGCATCACCATCGTCCGCTCTCCGATCCCGCCGAGCAGCCGCTCCAGCATCCCCCGCCGCGCGGCCTCGTCCTCCGGAGGCAGGGCGTCCATGCCCTGGATCAGGGCGCGGGCGGCGTAGCGCAGGGCGAGCAGCGCCGGGTCCATGCCGTCGTAGGGCAGGCCGGCAAGCATCTTCTCTTCTTCCGTCATGCCCGATCCTGGCCCGGCGGGTGGGGCACGCCAAGCCGGCTTGGCTTGGCACGCTTCTCGCAACGGTTCCTGGGCCCGGCCAGACGCGGGGGGATCCGCGGGCGCACCGGCCATCCTGGGACGTGACAAGAATGACGCTCACCCTCACCCGTCGCGCCGCGCTGGCCGGCCTCGGCGGCGCGCTCGCCCTGCCGGCGATCCGCCCCTCCTTCGCCCAGGGGGCGCCGATCAAGGTCGGCGTGCTCCACTCCCTGTCGGGCACCATGGCGATCAGCGAGACGGCGCTGCGCGACACCGTGCTGATGATGGTGGAGTGGGCCAACAGCCAGGGCGGCGTGCTCGGCCGCCGGCTGGAGGCGGTGGTGGTCGATCCCGCCTCCAACTGGCCGCTCTTCGCCGAGAAGGCGCGCGAGCTGCTGGCGGTGTCGAAGGTGGACGTGACCTTCGGCTGCTGGACCTCGGTCTCCCGCAAGTCCGTGCTGCCGGTGTTCGAGGAGCTGAACGGCCTTCTCTTCTACCCCGTGCAGTACGAGGGCGAGGAGCAGTCGCGGAACGTCTTCTACACCGGCGCCGCGCCGAACCAGCAGGCGATCCCGGCGGTCGAGTACCTCATGGGCAAGGACGGCGGCGAGGCCAGGCGCATCGCGCTGCTCGGCACCGACTACGTCTATCCCCGCACCACCAACCGCATCCTCCGCGCCTACCTCAACAGCAAGGGCATCGCGGACGCGGACATCATGGAGGAGTACACCCCCTTCGGTCACTCCGACTGGCAGGGCATCGTCTCCCGCGTGAAGCGCTTCGCCGGCGAGGGCAAGCGCACCGCCATCGTCTCCACCATCAACGGCGACGCCAACGTCCCCTTCTACCGCGAGCTCGGCAACCAGGGCATCAAGGCCGAGGACATCCCCTGCGTGGCCTTCTCAGTCGGCGAGGAGGAGCTGGCGGGCATCGACACCCGGCCGCTGGTCGGCCATCTGGCCGCCTGGAACTACTTCATGTCCGTGCCCGGCAAGCCGAACGACGACTTCAAGGCGATGTGGCGCGCCTACATCAGGAACGACCGGCGCGTGACGAACGACCCGATGGAGGCGACCTACACGGGCTTCCGCATGTGGCTCCAGGCCGTCGCCAAGGCCGGCAGCACGAACGTCGACCCGGTGCGCGAGGCGATGTACGGCCAGAAGGTGATGGCGCCCTGCGGCTACGAGGAGGAGATGCGCCGCAACCACCACCTGACCAAGCCCGTGATGATCGGCGAGGTGATGGAGAACGGCCAGTTCAACATCGTCTTCAAGACGCCGGACGCCATCCCGGCCGAGAACTGGTCGCCCTTCATCCCCGAGAACGCGAGCCGTCGCGGCTGACACGGGAGGAACGGGCGGCGGGAACGACCCGCCGCCCACCCGCCATGACGCGCATCCTGGTCCTTCTCGCCTTCCTCGCCTCCGCCCTGCCGGCGGCCGCGCAGGACGCCTTCCTCGACGCCCTGCCCGGCCTCGCCGGTTCCTTCGGCGCCCAGGCGGAGGCGGTGGAGCGCCTCGGCGCCTCCGGCGACCCGCGCGCGCTGCCCGTGCTGCGCGCCCTGTCGGACGGGCGGCTGCTGCGGCGCGACGCGGCCCTTCTCCTGAACGGCGCGGACGCCGCGACGGGCGCGCCGGCCGACGCGGCGGGGGCGGAGCCGGTCCGGATCAACAACCGCGTCCGCGCCGCGCTGCGCGGGGCGCTCGGCCGCCTCCAGCTCGTCTCCGCTAACCCCGACGAGCGCCTCGCCGCCGCCGACGCCGTGTTCCGCAGCCGCAGCGCCGAGAACATCCCCGGGCTGGAGGCGGCGATCGCGCGCGAGACCGTCCCCCGCGTGCGGGATCGGCAGGCGCTGGCGCTGGCCGCCTCCCGCCTTGTCGCCGCCGATCCGGGGATCAAGCGCCAGGGCATCGCGACGCTCGGCGAGGCCTCGTCCGAGGACGCCCGCGCCCTGCTGCTGGAGGCCCGCGCCGCCAACCCGGAGCTGGCCGCCGAGATCGACGCGGCGGTCGCGGCCATCGACGGGCGCCTCGCCTTCAAGCGCGCCGCCGAGACCCTCTTCCAGGGCCTCTCCCTCGGCTCCGTCCTGCTGCTCGCCGCCCTCGGTCTCGCGATCACCTTCGGCGTCATGGGCGTCATCAACATGGCCCACGGCGAGTTCGTCATGCTCGGCGCCTACACCACCTTCGTCGTGCAGGAGGCGCTGCGCGGCATCCCCTGGCTCCTGCCCTGGTCCCTCCCCCTCTCCGTCCCCGCCGCCTTCCTCGTGGCGGGTCTGGCGGGCGCGGCGCTGGAGCGGGGGCTGATCCGCCACCTCTACGGCCGCCCGCTGGAGACGCTGCTGATGACCTTCGGCGTCGGCATGATCCTGCAGCAGGCCGTGCGGCTGGCCTTCGGTGCCCAGAACCGGGAGGTGCTGTCGCCGTCCTGGATGCAGGGCACGCTCTCGCTCCCGGGCGGCATCCTCATCACGCAGAACCGCCTCTGGGTGATCGTCTTCTCCCTCCTGGTCCTCGGCCTCGCCTTCGCCGCCATCCGCCTGACGCGCTTCGGGCTGGAGATGCGGGCGGTGGTGCAGAACCGCCGCACGGCCGCCACCATGGGCATCCGCACGGGGCGGGTGGACGCGCTGACCTTCGCCTTCGGGTCGGGCATCGCCGGCATGGCGGGGGTGGCGCTGAGCCAGATCGACAACGTCTCCCCCAACCTCGGCACCGGCTACATCATCGACAGCTTCATGGTGGTGGTGTTCGGCGGCGTCGGCTCGCTCGTCGGCACCCTGGTGGGCGCCATGGGTCTCGGCGTGCTGAACAAGGTGATCGAGCCCTGGGCGGGCGCGGTGCTGGCGAAGGTGGCGGTGCTGGTGGTCATCATGCTCTTCATCCAGCGGCGCCCGAGGGGCCTCTTCGCGCTGCGCGGCCGGGCGGCCGAGGCGTGAGCGACCTCGCCGCCCCCGCCGCGCCGCGCGTGCCGCCGCGGCTGCTCGCCCTCGGCGCCGGGGCGGCCGCGCTCGGGCTGCTCGCGTTGCTGCCGCTGCTGAACCTGCTGCCGGCGGGCAGCGCGCTGGCGGTGTCCGACTTCACGGTGGCCGTCACGGGCAAGTGGATCTGCTACGCCGTGCTCGCGCTCGGCATCGGCCTCGCCTGGGGGCAGGCGGGCATCCTCTCCCTCGGGCACGGGGCCTTCTTCGCGCTCGGCGGCTACGCCATGGGGATGCACCTGATGCGCCTCATCGGCCCGCGGGGCGTGTACGGCCACCCCGTGCTGCCGGACTTCATGGTCTTCCTCGGCTACCGGGAGCTGCCCTGGTACTGGCTGGGGTTCGAGCACCTGCCCTACGCGATCCTCATGGCGATGCTCGTCCCCGGGCTCCTCGCCTTCGTCGTCGGCTACCTCTCCTTCCGCAGCCGGATCACCGGCGTCTACTTCTCCATCATCACGCAGGCGATGACCTACGCGCTGATGCTCGCCTTCTTCCGCAACGACATGGGATTCGGCGGCAACAACGGCTTCACCGACTTCAAGGAGCTGCTGGGGATGCCGCTGAACACGCGCGGGGCGCGCGCGGCCCTGTTCTACGCCGCCCTTCTCCTGCTCGGGGGCTCCCTCCTCCTCTGCCGCCATCTCACCCGCACGAAGCTCGGCGCCGTCCTCGTCGCGGTGCGGGACGCGGAGAGCCGGGTGCGCTTCCTCGGCTACTCGGTCACCGCCTTCAAGCTCACCGTCTTCGTCCTCTCGGCCGTGCTGGCGGGGCTGGCCGGCGCCCTCTACGTGCCGCTGGTCGGCATCATCAACCCCGGGGAGTTCGCCCCGACCAACTCGATCGAGGCGGTGATCTGGGTCGCGGTCGGCGGCCGCGCCTCCCTCGTCGGCGCGGTGCTCGGCGCCTTCTCGGTCAACGCGCTGAAGACCTGGCTCACCTCCTTCGCGCCCGACCTCTGGCTCTTCGCCCTCGGTGGCCTCTTCGTCGCGGTCACGGTCCTCCTGCCGCGCGGGCTGGTCGGGCTGTTCCAGGGGAGGACCCGGTGAAGGGCCCCACCCTCTACCTCGACGGCGTCTCCGTCGTCTTCGACGGCTTCCGCGCCCTCAACAGCCTCTCCCTCGTGGTCGATCCGGGGGAGCTGCGGGCGGTGATCGGCCCGAACGGCGCCGGCAAGACGACGATGATGGACGTCATCACCGGCAAGACCCGCCCGACCGCCGGCACGGTCCGCTTCGGCGACCACGACCTGACCCGGCTCGACGAGGCGCGGATCGCCAACCTCGGAATCGGGCGCAAGTTCCAGAAGCCGACGGTGTTCGACGCGCTGACGGTCGCCCGCAACCTCGAGCTCGCGCTGAAGGCCCCGCGCGACCCGTGGTCCTGCCTCCGCTGGGTGCTGGCCGACGAGGCGCGCCGGCGCATCGCCGCGGTCCTGGAGGAGATCGGCCTCGCGGCGCGGGCCGACGAGCCCGCCGCCATCCTCTCCCACGGGCAGCGCCAGTGGCTCGAGATCGGGATGCTGCTGATTCAGGACCCCGACCTGCTTCTCGTGGACGAGCCCGTGGCCGGCATGACCGACCAGGAGACCGAGCACACCGCCGCCCTGCTGCGCCGCATCGCGGGCGAGCGCAGCGTCGTGGTGGTGGAGCACGACCTGGAATTCGTCCGGGCCCTGGGGAGCAAGGTGACCGTGCTGCACGAGGGCGCGCTGCTGTCGGAGGGCTCGATCGACACGGTGCAGAACGACCCCCGCGTGATCGAGGTCTATCTCGGGCGATGACGACCCGCCCATGACCCTGCGAGCCACCGGCATCCGCCTCTCCTACGGCGCCAGCCTCTGCCTGCGCGGCGTCGACCTCTCGGCCGATCCCGGTCGCATCACCTGCGTCCTCGGCCGCAACGGCGTCGGCAAGTCCTCCCTCATGCGCGCGATCATGGGGGTGGAGCGGATCAGCGAGGGCCGCATCGAGTGGGAGGGCCGCGACATCGCCGCGCTCTCCCCGGCCGACCGGGCGCGGGCCGGCATCGGCTACGTGCCCCAGGGACGGGAGATCTTCCCCTTCCTGACCGTGGGGGAGAACCTCGAGACCGCCCTCGCCGCCGCCCCGCGCGGCAGCAGGGTCTCGTCCGAGGTGTTCGACCTCTTCCCCATCCTCCGCCAGTTCCTCCGCCGCCGCGGCGGCGACCTGTCGGGCGGCCAGCAGCAACAGCTCGCCATCGCCCGCGCCCTGACCGCCCGCCCCCGCCTGCTGATCCTCGACGAGCCCACCGAGGGCATCCAGCCGAGCGTCATCAAGGACATCGCCCGCGTCATCCGCCACCTGGCGCGCGACCGCGGCATGGCCGTGGTGCTGGTCGAGCAGTACTACGAGTTCGCCCGCGACCTGGCCGACCGCATCACGGTCATGGTGCGCGGGGAGGCGGCGTTGGACGGGGAGACCGGCACGCTGGACGAGGAAGGCGTGCGGCGCCTGCTGACGGTCTGATACCCTCGCGTTCGGGACCGAAGAGGGCTCTGCCCTCTCCGGACCTCACCCGCCAGGAGCCTGAGGCCCCTGGACCCGCAGGAGGCTGCCGCGGGAGGGATGGGACACGGCGTCCCTGAACACCCTGGCATCCGTCCTGCCCTCTCCGGGCGCCTCGGGTCCACGACCCGAGGCGTGGGCCGGATCAGCGAGAACCAGACTCATAGAAAAAGATGATGGGTCGGAGGCACTGCCTCCGACGTGACAGGGGGAGGAAGAATTCCTTCTTCCACCCCCTGTCCACATCCCGAAGATCCAGAGCTGCGGTTACCCGTTCCGGAAGGTGTCGCACGCCTGCAGGTCGCCCGACTGGAGACCTGTCCGGAACCACTGGGCACGCTGGCGGGAGCTGCCGTGGGTGAAGCTCTCCGGACGGATGCGACCGCCGCCGACCCGGTCGTCGCCGACGGCGGCGGCGGCGTTCAGGCCCTCCTCGATGTCGCCCTGCTCGAGGATGTTGCGGGCGCGGTTCGCCTGATTGGCCCAGAGACCGGCGAAGCAGTCGGCCTGGAGCTCGACGCGCACCTGAAGCCCGTTGCGCTCCTCCCCGGAGGTGCGGGCCTGGGCCTGCTGCACGCGGGGGAGGATACCGAGGAGGTTCTGGACGTGGTGCCCGACCTCGTGCGCCACGATGTAGGCGGCGGCGAAGTCGCCGGTGGCGCCGACCTGGCGCTGGAGGCGGGCCATGAACTCGAGGTCGATGTAAACCCGCCGGTCCTCGGGGCAGTAGAAGGGGCCGGTCTGGGCCTGGGCGAAGCCGCAGCCGGACTGGGTGGCGCCGGAGAAGAGGACGAGGACAGGTTCCTCGTAGCGGCGGCCGAGGCGGCGGAACTGCTCGTTCCAGACCTGCTCCGTCTCGCCCAGGACCTGGGCGATGAAGCGGCGGCCGGCATCGTCCTGCCCGGCGGGCTGGCCGGCGGGGGCGCGCTGCGCCTGACGGTCCGGGACGTAGGAACGCTCCTGCGGGGCGGGCTGGACCGTGGGGTCGCCGCCGCCGAGGATCACGGAGGGGTCGACGCCCAGGAGGAGGGCGACGACGAGGAGGACGACGCCGCCGATGCCGCCGACCGCGATGCCGCCGCCGCGGCCGCCCCCGCCGAGGCCCCCGATACCGCCGCCGAAGCGGCCGAATCCACCGCCGCTGCCGCGACGGTCCTCCACGTTCTGGCTCTCGGGGCCATCAAGGCGCATGGCGGTGGCCCTCCTCGGTGCGGCGGTTCGGCAACGCGGGGGGTGAGGGAGGGGTTTCTACCCCTCTCCCCCGGCGGCCTCCTCGGCCAGGATGGCGGCCAGCCCCTCCCGCCAGGTCGGGTGGCGCCAGGAGAGGCCGAGGGCGGCCTTCGTCCGGTCGCTGGCGACGCGCCTGTTCTCCGCCCAGAAGGAGAGGGCCATGGGGGACATGGTGCGGCGCGCCTCCTCGAAGGGTACGCCGGGCGGGGGTGGCAGGCCGAGCAGGGCGGCGGCGTCCTCCGTCACGGTCGCGCTCTCGGCGGGTTCGTCGTCGGCCAGGTGCAGGACGCGCACGCCCGGGGGCGGCGGCGCGGCGGCGGCGGAGAGGACGGCGCGGGCGATGTCGTCCCGATGGATGCGGGAGAAGGCGTGGCCGGGGCGGAGGGTGCGGCGGGCGGTGCCGGCGCGGACCGCGTCGAGCGCGCTGCGGCCGGGGCCGTAGATGCCGGCGCAGCGGAACAGGTCCACGGCGGCGCGGTCGGCCAGGGCCTCCCAGCCCCGCTCCGCCTCCCGCCTCCGGACGGAGCGGGGCTGGGCGGGGGCTGGGGGCGTCGCCTCGTCCACCCACGCGCCGCCGCGGTCGCCGTAGACGCCGGTGGTGGAGAGGTAGCCGACCCAGCGGAGCGGCGCGGCCCTCAGGGCGCCGCCGTGCGCAGCGAGGACGGGGTCGCCCGCCTCCCCCGGCGGCGCGGTGACGAGGATGCGGGTGGCGCCGCGGATCGTCCCCCCGGCGGCGTCGAACGGGATGACGGACACGCCGGGGGGCGGCGCGGCGGATGAGGTGTCGCGCGCCGTCGCGGTGACGCGCCAGCCGGCGGCGGCCGCGTCCCGCGCGACGGCGGTGCCGGCGAAGCCGAGGCCGATGACGAGGAGGGTGCGGTCCATCGCTCCTCCATGGCGGGTCCGGAGCGGAGGGGCCAGAGGAGTGTGTCGGAGGGGCGTGTCGGAGGGGCGCATAGGACGGGGATCGCGACGCGACGCGATCCTGTCCTATATCGGGAACGATGCGAATCCTCCCTCGCCCCGTACTGCTCGGCGCCGCCGCGGTCGCGCTGGTGCTGGGCGGCAGCCTGCTGTGGTGGGGCAACGCGCCGCCCGGCCCCCCGGCCCCCGTGCCGGAGGCCGCGGAGGAGGTGCTTCCCCTGCCGCCCGAGCCGCCGCGCGTGGCGGACAGCCCCGAGTACGAGGCGTGCCTCGGCAAGCTGCGCGACGACGCGCAGGGCGCGCTCGGCTTCGCCGATGCCTGGGAGGCGCGGGGGGGCGGGGACGGGGCGCGGCACTGCTCGGCGCTCGCGCTGCTGGCGCTCGGCGAGCCGCTGCGGGCGGCGTCGCGGCTGGAGGCCCTGGCGGGCCGGACGGCGGCCGGCCCCGCGGCGCGGGCGGCGGTGTTCGGGCAGGCGGGGCAGGCCTGGATGGTGGCGGGGCAGGCGCTGCGCGCGCACGGGGTCTTCACCCTCGCCCTGGCGCTGACCCCGAACGACCCGGAGCTGCTCGTGGACCGGGCGATCGCGGCCGGCACGCTCGGCCGCTTCGCCGACGCCCTCGCCGACGCGGACCGCGCCCTGGCGGGGGACCCGCAGCGGGCCGAGGCCTGGGTGTTCCGCGCCGCCGCCCTGCGCCAGCTGGACCGGGCGCAGGAGGCGCTGCGCGACGTCGAGCGGGCCCTGGCGATCGAGCCGGGCAGCCCGGAGGCGCTGCTGGAGCGCGGCATCCTGCGGCAGTTGCAGGGCGACGAGGCGGGCGCGCGGCAGGACTGGGAGAGCGTGGTGGCGGGCAGCCCAGACAGCGCGGCCGCGGACCTGGCGCAGCAGAACCTGGCGCTGAACGCGGCGGGGCCGGCGCGGCGATAGGACCGCCCCGGGCGGCGCGTCCGGACGAGGGGGCGTGCGCGTCGGCCGCGGGCGGATCACATCTCCGCCCGGCCGCTCGACGCGGCCCCGGGTCGGGGCCGGACATCCTCCCCCTCGAAGGGACCTCCGGAGGACCGGGACGGCCCTCAGCGCCCCTGGAAGACCGGCTTGCGCTTCTCCATGAAGGCCCGGCGCCCCTCGACGTAGTCCGCGCTGTCGAAGCAGGCGCGCTCCAGCGCCTTGATATCCTCCCGGTCGGCGGAGGCGGCGGCCTCCGCGATCCCGTCGATCGCGGCCTTGGAGCTGCGGATCGAGAGCGGCGCGTTCGCCGCCATCTCGGAGGCGAGGTCGCGGACCGTGGACTCCAGCGCGCCCGGCTCCACCACGGTGTTCACCAGGCGCATCGCCAGCGCCTGGGCCGCGCCGTAGCGGCGGCCGGTGAACATCACCTCCTTCGCGACCGCCGGACCGGCGAGGGCCACGAGGCGTTGCAGCGCGTCGTGCTGGTAGGCGATGCCGAGCTTGGCCGCGGGAATGGCGAACTGGCTGTCGGAGGAGGCGACGCGGATGTCGGCGCGGAGCGCGATCGCCATGCCGCCGCCGATGCAGAACCCCTGGATCATGGCGATGAGCGGCTTGTCGAGCGCGCTCATCGCCTCCCGGCCCGCGCCGCTGCGACGGCCGTACTCCTCCTGCGCCGCGGCGTCGGAGCGCACCTTCTCGAACTGGGAGATGTCCGCTCCCGCGGCGAAGGCCTTGCCGCCGGCCCCGCTCATGACGACGACGCGCACGGAGGGGTCGGCCGCGAAGTCGCGGAGGGCGGCGCCGATCGCGTCCCACATCTCGATCGAGATGGCGTTGCGCTTCTCCGGCTGGTTGAAGGTGAGCCAGCCGATGCCGCCCTCCTTGCGGGCGAGGATCTTGGGTGAGGAGAGCTCGAGGGCGATCGCGTCCATGGTGTGTTCCTTCCGGTGACGTCGGGCGAGGGGCCGCGCCCCGCTCAGGCCCCTTCCGAGGGATCGTAGAGCACCCCGGCCGCGGCGAAGCCGCCGTCCACGTTCAGCACGTGGCCGGTGACGAAGCCCGAATCCTCGGAGCAGAGGAAGGCGATGCCGCGGGCGATGTCCGCGGCGTCCGCGTAGCGCTTGATCGCCATGCGCGAGAGGAAGGCGTTCCGCTGGCGCGGCCCGTGCGCCGTGCGCGCGATCTGGGTCGGGCCGGGGGCGACGCCGTTCACGAGGATGCCGTGATCCGCCCACTCCATCGCGAGAACGCGGGTGAGGTTGATGATGCCGCCCTTGCTGGCGCCGTAGGCCGCGCGCCCGGTGCCGCCGAACTGCCCGGAGACGGAGGAGACGGTGACGATCCGCCCGCCCGCCCCGCGCGCCACCATGGCGCGCGCCGCGGCCTGGGCGCTGAGGAAGCAGCCCGTCAGGTTGACGCGCAGGATCCGCTCGAAGGCGTCCCGCGTCATCTCGAGGGCGGGGATGCGGTCGGTGATGCCGGCGTTGCAGACGGCGATGGCCAGCGGGCCGAAGCGGCGCTCCGCCTCCGCCACCGCGGCGGCGACATCGGCCGCCTCCGACACGTCCGCGCGGAAGGCCGCGGCGCGGCCGCCGGCCGCCCCGATCGCCGCCGCGACCTCCGCCGCGCCGGCCTCGTTCAGGTCCGCGACGAGCACCGCGGCGCCGCGCGCGGCCAGCAGCCGGGCGGTCGCGGCGCCGATGCCCGCGCCGCCGCCCGTGACGAGCGCCACCCCTCCGGCGAGGCTCATGGCCCCCTCTCGATCGCGATCACGCGGGCCGGCGCGCCGTCGCTGTCCGGCAGGCGGATCGGCAGGCCGACGAACTCGTGGCGCGGGGCGCGCAGCGCGCCGGTGTTGGCGAGGTACTCGAACATGATCACGCCGCGCGCCAGCAGGCGGTGATGCGTGACGTGCTCCGGCAGCGGCGGCCGCTTCTCGCCCGTCAGGAAGAAGCGGATGCAGTGGTCCTGCGGGAAGTCGAAAGCCACGGCCTTGACGCCGGACTCGTAGAGGAACTCCGCCGCGCCGTCGGTCATCCACGGCGCCTTGAGCCAGAACTCCGGCGTGTCGATGCCGCGTCGCTCGTCCCAGCGGGTCTTCAGCACGGCGATGTCGCCGCGGCGCAGGTGGGCCGCGGCGGCGGCGATCCGCGCCCGCTCGATCGGCGTGTCCTCCGGCACGTCCGACAGGTCCAGCACGGCCGCCTCGCCCACCGTCATGTCGGGCGTGATCGCGTCGGTGGTGAAGCCCTCCGGGTCGACGTGTCGCGGGCTGTCCATGTGGGTGAAGGCGTGCACGTTCCATCCCGCCCAGGTGGCCTGCCCCGCGCCCTGGTCGTGGGACTTCGCCAGGCGCCGCTCCACGGGCCAGCGGAAATGATCGGCGCGGACGGGGGTGGACAGGTCGATCACGCGGCGCGTCATGCGGGTCAGGCGTCCTTCCAGGGGTGTTCCGCCCACAGGCGTCGCAGGGATTCCGCCTCCTCGCGCACGAAGCGCCCGAAGGCCTCGCCCGACATGGCGCGGAGCGGCTGCCCGAGGCGCAGCGCGTCCGCCTGCCAGCCGGGGTCCTCCATCATCGCGGCCAGGGCCCGCTCCAGCGCGGCGCGCATCGGGGCCGGCGTCGCTGCCGGCACGACGAGGCCGCGGACGACGCCGCCCACGGTGTCGAAGCCGCCCTCGCGGAAGGTGGGCAGATCCGGGGCGAGGCTGCCGCGCTCCGCCGCCGCCTGGGCCAGCGGCCGCACCTGCCCCTGGCGCATCAGCTCGAGGCTCTCCCCGATGTTCATGGCCGAGACGGTGATGTGGCGCCCGAGCAGCGCCGCCACCGCCGGCGCCTGCCCGGCGAAGGGCACGTGGGTCAGGGTGGCGCCCGTCAGCCGCTGGAAGGCGATCATCAGCAGGTGGTCGTCCGACCCGATGCCGGCCGTGCCGACCGAGACCGCGCCCGGCCGCGACCGCGCCAGCGCCGCGAGGTCGGCCAGCGTGCGGACCGGGCTGTCGGGCGCGACGAAGAAGCCGCCCGGATCGTCCACCACGCTGCCGAGATAGGCGAAGTCCTCCAGCCGGTAGCGCGGCTGGCGCTCGATGGTGATGGTCTGGAGGGAGGGCACGATGACGACGCCGACCGTCAGCCCGTCCGGCGGCGCGGTCGCGACCGCGGTGTAGCCGACCTCCGCCCCCGCCCCCGGCCGGTTCCCGACGACGAAGCGGGCGCCGGCCAGGTGCTTCTCCAGATAGGGCACCATGGCCCGGACCATGACGTCCGTCCCGCCCCCGGGCGGGAAGGGAACGACGAAGGTGATGGGGCGCTCGCCGGGCCAGGAGCCCTGCCCCACTCCCTGGGCCCGCGCGGGCGCCGTCAGCGCCAGTGAGGCGGCCAGGACGTCGCGCCGACCGATCCGCGCCATGGACCTCCTCCCTTCCCTTCGCGGCGAGCCTAGTCGGAGTCCGCGGCGCCTGAGAAGCGCCCCCACCATTTACGCCGCCCCCCCGATGCCGCGATACTGCCCGCCGCACGCGCGCCAAGCGCGGCGAGAGGGAGCGGACGGCCCATGGGTCAGCGCATCGCGATCATCGGCACGGGCGCCGTCGGCGGCTACGCCGGGGCCCACATGGCCCGGGCCGGCGAGGATGTCGTCTTCGTCGACATGTGGCCCGAGAACGTGGCGGCGATGCGGGCGGACGGCCTCCGCATCTCCCACCTGCGCGACGTCCCGGAATTCAGCGTTCCCGTCCGCGCCCTGCACCTGACCGAGATGCAGTCGCTCGCCAAGGAGCGGCCGATCGACATCGCCTTCGTCTGCGTGAAGTCCTACGACACCGCCTGGGCGACCACGATGGTGCGCCAGTACCTCGCCCCCGGCGGCTACGTCGTCTCGCTCCAGAACTGCATGAACGAGGCGACGGTGGCCGAGGTGGTGGGCTGGGGCCGCACGCTCGGCGGCATTGCCTCCTCCATCACCGTCGACCTGTGCGAGCCCGGCCACGTCCGCCGCGCCGCCGGCAAGAGCGGCGCGTCCCACACCGTCTTCCGCGTCGGCGAGGTGCACGGCCGCGTCACGCCGCGCGCGGAGGAGGTGTGCCGCCTCGTCGCGCTGTCGGACAGCGCCCAGGTCACGACCAACCTCTGGGGCGAGCGCTGGTCGAAGCTCGTGACCAACGCCATGGCGAACGGGCTGTCGGCCTGCACCGGCCTCATCAGCCGCGAGATCCTGGAGAACGACGCGCTGCGCGGCTTCACCGCCCGCCTCGGCGGCGAGGCGATCCGCATCGGCCAGGCCCTCGGCTACCAGCTCGAGGAGGTGCACCACATCGACCCCGAGACCATCGCCCGCGCCGGCGAGGGCGACGCCGAGGCCCGCCGCGCCTACGACGCGCACCGCCTGGCCGAGACGGGGAAGGGCGGCGGCGCCCACCGCCCCTCGATGGGACAGGACATGGTCAAGGGCCGCCGCACCGAGATCGCCTTCCTCAACGGCTACATCGTCGACCGCGGCCGCGAGATCGGCGTCGACGCCCCCGCCAACGCGGCGCTGACCGAGATCGTGCAGCGCGTCGAGCGCGGCGAGCTGAAGGCCGACCCGCGCCACGTCCTGGACCTTCGCATGAACTAGCCGAGCGCCCGCGGGCAAGGTCGCCGCGAGCGCGACCACCCCAGGGAAGCGGGACCATCCAAGGGAGGAACGCCGAATGCCGCTCTCACGCCGCGCGACGCTGGCCGCGATCCCCGCCGCCCTCGCCGCACCCGCCCTGCGGGCGCAGGAGCAGCCCTTCCCCAACCGCCCCGTCACCCTCATCGCCGGCGGCTCGGCGGGCGGGCCCACCGACGTCATCAGCCGCCTGATCGCGGAGGGCATGGCCAAGGATCTCGGCCAGCCCGTGGTGATCGAGAACATCGCCGGCACCGTCTTCTCCGCGGGGCGCACCACCCAGGCGCGCCCGGACGGCCACACGATCCTCAACACCAACATCGGCTTCGCGGCGAGCGCGACCATGTACCGCCGCCTGCCCTACAGCGTGACCGAGAGCTTCGAGCCCCTCGGCCTCGTCTCGGAGGCCGCGATGACGATCGTCTCCCGCCCCGGCTTCCCCGCGCGCGACATCGGCGGCTACCTCGCGGTCATGGCGCGGGAGGGCGACGGGCTGAACCTCGCGCACTCGGGCGTCGGCTCCTCTTCCCACCTCTGCGCCATGCTTCTCCAGCAGGCCGCCGGACGGTCCGCCACCGCCGTCGCCTACCGCGGCAGCGCACCCATCACGACCGAACTCATGGCCGGCCGCGTCGACCTGTTCTGCGACCAGGTGACCAACACCCTGCCCTACATCCGGGAAGGCCGCTTCCCCGCCTACGCCGTGACCGGCGAGCACCGCGTCCCCGGCCTCGACCTTCCCACCATGGCCGAGGCCGGCCGACCCGGTGCCACCATGACCACCTGGCACGGCCTCTTCGCCCCCGCCGGCGTGCCGGAACCGATCCTGGACCGCCTCTCCGCCGCCCTCCGCGCCGCCCTGCGGGAGGAACGCCTGCGCGCCCGCTTCACCGACCTCATCACCGAACCCGCCACGCAGGAACGCGCCACCCGCGCCTTCCACCGCCGCTTCCACGCGGAGGAGGTCGCACGGTGGAGGCCCGTCATCCAGGCGGCGGGGACCTACGCGGATTGATCCTTCGCGTGCGGGACCGAAGAGGGCTCCGCCCTCTCCGGACCTCACCCGCCAGGAGCCTGAGGCCCCTGGACCCGCAGGAGACTGCCGTGGACGCGGTGATCGATGGTGTCTCCGAACAC